>Ga0315277_10000667_pt1 | contig 53610 bp, 46 predicted proteins | sample YL17G05_15_MG_FD_203695 | JGI IMG/M metagenome (GOLD analysis project Ga0315277, IMG submission 203695) | Sediment microbial communities from Yellowstone Lake, YNP, Wyoming, USA - YL17G05_15 | ecosystem: Environmental > Aquatic > Freshwater > Lake > Sediment | place: USA: Wyoming | collected... | reverse complement strand
TAATAAAATTGTAAATAATTATCTATTCTGTGGGTTGCTGCCGGTCACGTTTTTCCTTTTATACAAATTCATATTCTTACAGGTTTTTGTTGATTTTTTGCATATTCTACCCATCGTAGTGAATATTATAATTCTTTGGAAACTAAGAGACTCGCTTAATTTGAAGTTGGTCGGCATTTATAGCTTATTTCTTGTGATTTGGCTTGCTCTGGATAGGTTATTTGAATTGGCTTATAGAGAGTTTCCAATTTTCCCAATCGGAGTGATAATTATAATTGTTTGGCTCCTCTTTAATGTAATAATTGCTTATTTTATTAAATTCATACAAGGTAGAAAATTAACTCCTAATCGTTTATCGACCGCAATAAGATAAACGGATCATAGTTCGTGAAAATTATCGGTTAGATAATTGTTTATCCATTGAGATTAATTGAAAATATTTAAATTATATTGTTCTTATAAATTTATATATGACCGAATTGAAAATATTTATACCTGAAGAATTAAAAAGGAAGATGGAGCAACTTAAGGTTAATTGGTCCAAAATAATAAGAGATTTTATCATTAAAGAAATTGAAGAGTTAAATAACCTAAAATCCATTGTTTCAAAAAGCTTTCTAACAGAAGAAAATGCATTAGAATTCAGTAAAAGTGTTGATGAGTCACTTGCAAATAAATTCAGGGAATTGGCGCAAAAGTAAATGATTATTATCATAGATGCAAATGTTTTTTTTTCCGTACTTATAAAAGGAGGTAAAACCTTAGATATATTTCTTTTAAATCGCAGTTTAAGAAAATTTGAATTTTTCGCTCCAGAATATCTCATAATAGAAGCTAAGAAACATATGAGTGAGCTTATTGAGAAAACTAAGCTTTTAAGTGAAGATTTGGAAAGAATTTTCAATTTTATGGAAAAAGAATTAAGATTAATCCCATTTGAAGAATTTATTGAAATGTATGAACTAGCTGAAAAGATATCTCCAGATCCTAAAGATATAATGTACTTAGCGCTAGCAACAAAACTAAATGGTGCATTATGGTCAAATGATAAAAGGTTGAAAAAACAATGTGCAATCAAGATTTACTCGACAGAAGAAATATTGAAAATCCTTGGTTGATTTTAATTTAATTATCTGATCTATTGTATAGCAATTAGCAATTATTTGTTTACCTGAAATAATTTGAATGATAAGAGGTAATTCTATTGATTTTGGATGATCCTCTCATAACCAATTTCCTTTTTTATCCCCGCAAAATGCAGGTTCCTACGCACTTGGATCCAAAGGTCAAGGTGTTGCAATTTCAGATCACAAAAGAAATTCTCATTGGAGGATTTTTCTTTCAAAATGACCCCACATTGCCAACCATTCTCCTATTTCATGGGAATGGGGAATTAGCGGCAGAGTATCAATATTCCCTGCCACTGTTTTTCGGGTGTGGGGCGAACCTTGCAGTTGTAGATTATCGGGGCTATGGATTTAGTTCGGGCCGAGCAGTATTTAGCACGCTATTTGAGGACGCGCTTCCAATATACCGAGCCTTTTCAGAGTGGATGAAAACCCAGAATTTGCGCGATTCCCTGTTTGTTTTGGGGCGTTCATTAGGGAGTACTTGTGCGGCGGAAATTGCAGCACAGAATCCGGCGGGATTACGAGGCCTAATCTTTGAAAGCGGTATAGGAAGTGTCTATCGAATAGCCAACCAATTTGCGCTCATTCTTAACATGCATATTACACCTGAGTCTTTAGTGGAATGGTCCAATGACACACGTGCCGCGAAGGGCAAGAAACCGGTGCTTATTATTCATGGGACGCAGGACCAAGTTGTCCATTGTCAAAACGCCCAAATCCTATACGATGCGATCCCCGAATCCGTTGAAAAGGAGTTAATTTATATTGAGGGGGCGGGCCACAACGACATTTTCCAGTATGAAGCGGAGTATTCGACCCCGCTAAAGCGGTTTATTGAAAAAAATAGGTAGGATTATAGAAAGGATTTTTATTAGGAAAACGGATTATTATATAGAAAGAAATGAGTGTGGTGATTCGAATGGCGGAAGAATATTTTAAGACTGCCACTTTTGAAGAAAAAATGAAGATGATATACGGTAAATTGTCGGAGAAACAAAAGAGGGAGAATCGGGAACAAGTGAAATATATGTGTAAAGATTATTGCGGCAAGTGTCCAAGTTATAAAGGCACTGGAGAAAAAAGTTTTGCTTTTTGTATAGAGGGGAAAAGTTCCATAATAACCGAGAAGAAAGCTTGTTTATGTGGAGGATGCCCAATTTCGAAAACAATGAGTCTCCGTTGGGGGCATTACTGCACTGATGGCAGCGCATTAGAGCTCGCCCAATCTAAAAAGTAAAAATAAACGGAAATTAGTTTTTATAAATCATTATTATTTTGAGGGCACTTTCACGGGAAGGATTTGGGCGATAATTTCAAACTCGGCAAAGTAGCTTAGAATATTACTCATTGTACTATTCTAATCACTTTTTTCTTTTAACTTCTTAATAGCCTCTTGAAGAAAAGAGCCGAATTGTTCTCTGCGCTCTAGACACTTAGATTTTTCCTCTCCCTTATTTTGCAATACTTGAAATTCTGCTTCGTTCGTTTTATAATTTCCGTATTTATCTACTTTGGGAGTTCCCTGTTGATCTACTTGCATCCAACGGAGAATATATCTTCCTTTACCCCCATACGCAACATTCACGATCTGCTGAAGAGGGATTCTATCCTCAAACGCGGGATTATCAAGGGGGGGTCAGAGTGGTGATCTCTAAGACCGTCGTCGCAACTGAAGCTTTGTTCCGAAAATAAAATTTCTTATCTGTTAAAACCGCAAATCCGTCCCCATATCGTTTCATCCCCATCTTTTTCGCAGTCTTTTTCATCGGCGTTGTCAAGATTGGGGATTCCAAGGGTTCTAGGTGCTTCACTCGAAAATAATCGTAATCCTTCACCCGATCCTTACTTACTTCCCATCCTGGTTCAATTGGTATAACGCACCACTTTTCCATTTCAAATCAATTAATTAAGAATTTTCGTAACCTAATTGTTATGAAGTTTATTCTAAATAAATGTGGTATTTAAATTCATCACGACCATCATTTTGCTTTTCAAGAATAATCTCACCAGTTATTCAAGTGTATTAAAGAAAATCGAAAAAAGGGATTAAAGAAAAAATGATTTTTCACGTATTGATGTATCTAATAATTACTATATAAAAAATCTAAGGTTGAAGGACTATAAAAGAGCACTACGACCAGTCTTTTACGAATTTTTTACTATATTTTTCTAGTCCATTTGATAGAATTAACCCTTTAGAGGGGATAATCAACGATCTATAATGATAATATTTAAGAAAATTGAATTAAATGGTTCAATCTTTTGTTTTACAGAAGAAGAGTTAAATTGAGAGAGTTTTTAAATAAACAGACAATTGTTTTAAGAAAATAAGAGAGAATAAATCAGCTTTCAAGTGGTTTTAGCATTTTTTAGAAGGTTCATTAAAATGCATAAACATGGTCCTAATGACTTTATATACTCCTTTATCTCCATTAAGATCTATAAAATTAGATGGGAGTGATTAGGATGACTCTAACTGCCCGAATAGTGGGAGGTATTTTAGCAATTGCTGGCGGCGCTATTATGTTAATAGTTGCCTTTCTTCCTCTCTTTATTGTTGTTTTTGAAAATCCACTATTCCCATTGATAAATCCGATTTGTGGAGGAGTGATTTTAATCGGTGGAATTATTCTCCTTAAGGATAAGGCTGTCGGTGGTATCATGGCAATCATTGGAAGCATAGTTTTTCTTATTTTGAATTTCATCCCAGCTTTGGGTTTTTACCTGGCAATGTCGATTTTCCATCCTTTTCCGATTGAGTCCATCCTTGCAATAGTCGGTGCAATTATCGGGTTGAAGGTCGGCTCGGAATTTCAACAGCGATAATTTTCTTTAATGTATGTCACGATTGTATGTTATTGGCTTTTTGGCACTTTCACGGGAAGAATTTGGGGCAGTATTTCAAATTCGTAGCTGTCGGATTTAGTGATTTGTTCGCCTTCTAAATCCAGAAACATGGGATCTTCAGAGACGACATTTTCCAATATGAAGCGGACTATTTTACGCCCTTAAAGAATTTTATTGGAAAAAATAGGTAGGGGTATCGAAAATGGAATATTCCTTAAGCTGTAATTCGGGTTAATATGCCATCAAAATGGCTATCAAATGAAACAATATTGAAAAAATCAAATTTATGGGATACAAGGATTAAAGAAGCATCTACAAAACTCAATAATTTATCTGAATTTGAATATTTCTTTAAAATTGTTACAATTTCTCTGTAATCATCTACATTTAACCAATATATTGCAAAAAAATTCTCAGGACCCCATATTAATTGGTCTATTTTTTCAAAGGAATCTGGATTGCATTTTGTCCTGACGTTTGCAAGAGTATATACTTCATTGACCACCAAATCTGTTGTGATTATTGATCCATAACTTTTCCAATCAGTTTCCTTGAAAATTTTGAGAGATGAGAAATGCTTCTGATCTTGTTTAACCTTCAATGAATAAAGAAATCCGCTATCTAAGATTATTCCCATTAAAGTCATCATACCTATTCATTATCTAATAGATTTAAAAATTAAAACAAATTAACTCCCATAAAGGAGTTCATCATCGGATTTATCCTGAAAATAGACAGGGCCATCGTAAATATTAGAAATAATTAAGTTAATTTTCTCAGGAGTCAGGTTTGGTGGTTCAATTTTTTCCCGTATAAATTCTTCTAAATGCTTTTCGGAAAATTCAACGCATTTATCTAAAATCTCTTGTTGAGAGACTTTTTTCCCCTTTAATAGTACTAATCTAGCCTGAAGCTTTTCTAAGAGCTCTTTATTTTTTAATTTTACATTCGCCATAAGTTTCAGTAGCATAATCTACTTTTTATACTTTTCTACTTCTCTAATAAAAAAATAGTAATTATCATTTAGATGGCACTTTCACAGGAAGAATCTGGGGGATAATTTCAAACTCGTAGCTGTCAGATTTGGTGATTTGTTCGCCTTCTAAATCGAGAAATACCGGGTCTTCAGAGACAACTTTTACTTTCTTACAAAGGCGATGTTCCTTCACTTCTGGCATTTGTAGATGGGTCCCATCATAGAGTTTCCCAATATTGAAGAGAAGTCTCCAGCGAGAGCCGTCCTGAATCGTGACGACATTAAATAAGCCGTCAGTACTAATGCTATTCGGGGAAATCATCATCCCGCCGCCAAAATATTTGCCAATGCAGATGCACGTCATATTCGCCTTGTACTGGTAAGCTTGAGGTTCCAGATCATCCAAGACTAATTTTGTGTTGGTTTTATGGTGGTGCATGATTCCTCTAATACTGCCAATTAGGAAGGATGTCTTGCCCCCTAGCGCTTTGGTAGTCCGATTCACCCGTTCGACTACATCGCCGCCAAGACCGGTATCGGCTACATTGACGAAAAGGCGTGTGCCGGGATTCCCTTCTCGATCCGTATATCGTGCTATTCCCACATCTTGCTTTTGAATTATGCCGCTCTCTAGGACATTAATTGCATCCACCAGCAATTTGGAGATGCCAGCAGTTTTAATGAAGTCAGAGCCGGTACCGCCCGGGATTACCCCGAAAACACAATCAGGATTGAGTAATTTCCCATCTTCGAAAAAGCCATTCGCCACTTCATTGAAGGTTCCATCGCCGCCCACAGCGACGATAAGTTTCTCATCGCTTCCTTTGATAGCGGCACGCGCCAGCTCTGTCGCATGATTTTGATATTCCGTGAAATTGAACTTATAGTCTATTTTCTTTGTTATTAATAAAGGCTCGATTTCGTTATACCATCTTTTCTCTGTCTTACCGTTCCCGGATTTCGGATTCACTATCAACAGCATATTTAGACCTTCTCAAATTAAAATTCTAAAGACGATTTTAAGTTAACAAAACCTATTTTATCATTCGTAATTAACCTTTAATAAATATTGATGGTGCCTTCTTTGACCAGATCCTTAAAAAATCTCTACGTTAATAAAACAACGCCTAAAGATTATTAGCATTTAATTATTAAATTAGTTCTCAGTCAATTTTTTTAACTAAATCCGGATACTTTTGGTAAATACGGTTTAAGGATTTCTTGGCATCAGTAAAAGTTAATTCAAACACTAAAGGGCCTTGGAAATCCTTCCTTTTGATTTGCCCTATTATGTCCATAGGGAAACTGCCGTCACCTAACGCTAAATGATCGTTTGGGCGCCCGTCTTCCATGAATTTCCCATCGTTCAAATGGAACTCGATGATGCGGTCCATGTGTTTGTTCAAAAACTCCTGGACGGATTCCGGTCCTGAGAAGCCGACAATTTGATGGGCAGTATCGAAACAGATGGAAAGGTTATGTTTATCGACGATCTTCCGGGTTGCCTCGAAAGGAAATTCGATATTTTCAAGCGCAAGCTTTTCAGGGGCGAGATCTACATTCTTCAGTATCTTTTCAATGCTGTTGGAAGCGAGAATATTTAATAAGTCAATAACCGCATTCTTTATATCGACTTTAAGATTCACGTGGGAGAATTCTGCCGCTAATGCTCCAGTGAGATGGAGAACGTAGACCATAGGATCAAGAGGGAGCGTCTTCTTAATCGATTCAATAATGCAATTAATTGAAGCCTCCCGAATTAGCGCATTAGGACTCGTTAATTCAATTGACCACAGAGGCAGATGGACAGAATAACTGATGCCCCTCTCAGCTTTAAATCTCAGTAACTGCTTTATCACCCTTTTTGAAACTGACCCGGGCATAACATATTCTAAATCCATAGACACTTCAATATGTTCAAATCCCTCATTAATTGCCTTTTCTACCAAGAAGGGTAGGGTTATATTCTTCAGATCGAAGGATTCATCCAACATATCGAAATTTATGGGCATGATTCCAAATTTCATTGCGATTTCTCTATTTAATCATTCCTATGAATAAGGTTATTTTGAGCTCTGAACAACTTATTATTTAAATTATATTCTTGGGAAGTTGCTTCAATGGCGAACACAAATGGGCATTTAACGAATGTAGAGATTGCGCAACGCTTTCAAAAGTATATGAAGTTGAGCTATTATCCTTTGGGCATGTATTTTACAGATAAGATGCCAGAGGCGAAAGTAAGAATCCAAGGAAGGCTTATTGGAAGATGTGTCGTCAGCCACGTGTTCAAGGCAGCGAAAAATGGGGGTATCAGTCTGCTACAAGAGGGGGGCGGTTGTCCAGGAGGACAGTTTTGGGCTGGCTTTAGTAAGCAACTTCCGCACGGGTGGGCAATATTCATTACCAAAGGACGGGAAGATATTCTCGGCGGGAGAGCCGAACATTTCAAAAAAGATGTGAATGTGGCAACAGGGGCAATCCAGGATCCAGGTCCCATAGATCGCCCGAAGGGGACCAAGTACATAGTCTATCAGCCGTTAAAGGATATCCGCGAGGATCAGAAAATCGAGTTCATACTATTTTTCGTAAAACCTGATAAAATGGCAGAGTTAGTCTCGCTCACGAACTTTGCAAGGCATGAGCCCTATTTAGTCAGCGCCCCACAAGGATCAGGCTGCATGTCCATCCTTAACTTCCCCTTAAAAATGAAGCCAGCTCCAGAGCCAGATGGTGTCATGGGAATCTGGGACCCTTTTTCCCGTAGAACTATCGCCGAGCATACCCTTACCCTAGCCCTCCGCCGGTGGCTTGTCGAGGAGATGGCGCTTAATATGCCCGAGTCCTTCCTAGCGTACACCCCGCCTTTCACTTTAAAAGGAGAAATAGTGCATTTCTTAAAAAAGTTAAAAAAAGATAACAAAGAATGTTAGAGTATATTGATTTTGGTGAGAAGAATGGCACCTGAAGACGACTTAATTACCGCAATGGCGGAGTTGAATGAAGATCGGGCTATAGAAGCAGCTCGAGAATTACTGAAAGAGAAATCAGCACTCGATATAATAAATGTGGCACGAGAAGGAATGCAGCAAGTGGGCGAGAAATTTGCCGCTAAAGAATTCTTTCTAGCCGATCTGATTTTCAGTGCGGAGATTTTTCAGGAGATTATGAATCTTGTAGAGCCTGAATTGAAAAAGGGCAGCGAGACTTCCTATATAGGAAAGGTGCTTATCGGAACCGTGAAAAATGATATCCATGACATCGGGAAAAATATCATGGTCAGTTTATTGCGGGCTTCTGGATTTGAGGTGGTAGATTTAGGCGTCGATGTACCCGTAGAGAAGTTTGTGGAGGCCATCAAACGGGAACAACCACGGATTTTGGGGTTAAGCGGCTTATTAACCATTGCTATAGACGAAATGAAAAAAACTATCGAAACTATTAAGGCAAATGGTTTACGAGATAACTTAAAAATTATCATTGGTGGTGGCCCGATGGACAAAAGTGTTCGGGATTATGTGGGGGCAGATGCAAGCAGCCAAGATGCCGTCGAAGGCATAAGATTGATGAAGGAATTTCTTGATTAAAAAAGTTTAAGATTTAGACTTACAGATAGCGAGCAACTACCTTCGGGATTAACTCAAACTCCTTCTTTTTCAGCATTAAAGAAATTTTTCGGGAAGCGCGGTATAGCCCCCGAATGTATTTCAGAGTGGTTTCTACATCACCCTGGGTTTCTTTCACCTGGTCGACTATTTTAAATAGAACTTGACTTGGCGTGGCATAATTTTTCAAAATGTCGCGGGTGGCTACTGGGACTTCTTCGCAGACAGGAGGCGTAATAAATTGAACTTGATTTGACGTAGCATAATTTTTCGGAGTCTTGCGTATAATTCGTTTGGTAAGACCGAGAATTTCTCTGAAGGGTGCGACCAGTTTATACAGAAAGAGATGCCGTTTCACGACAATATAAGCGTTAGTGTTGAGTGGATAGAACCGTCTTATCGGGGTTCCCGCAATATTCAGGGAAAGAAAGTAATTATTGATAGGAATTTCTGCCCTCGGAAAGTTCAATTCGTAATTCTTCGTTAGATCATCGGCTGATTTTTTGATATTTTGCATCTTGAGTGATTCTTTGAACTTATTGTATTCCGCTTTATTCAGAATTTTAGGTTTACGCCGTTCAATAAGTTTCATTGCATCTGTAGAGCTAAGTATAATTGCTTTCTCGGTCATTTTTTTGAGGCTCGGTTGAATTTTTTGTATTTTTTCTGAGACGATTTGGGCGTGCGGACTCCAATGCAGGACGTCCGATTTCACAGCACCATCAGCAGTAACATAAAAAATTTGGGCGTTCTGATCCTGTGTAATATTCTTCTTATTCTCAAAAAAGACAATCCCTTCCTGAATTTCGGGTCGTTTCCATGCGGAGAAATCTAGAAACGCGTGGAATTCATTTTTAGGATCCACAAATGTTTCGAAATCGAGTAATAAACTAACATTAAAGCGCCCACTCACCTCGGGGGATTCCAATTCGGCGTTAATTAAGTAATAGACCCCCGTGGGCTTCTTTTTTGCCACCTTCCACTCCATGTTCCAGAAACTGCGTTCTCCCTCAAAAATTTCTAAGAAGCGGCTCTGAAATTCTTGATTGGTAAGGTAAATGTCCAGAAATTTGAGGGGTGGCTTTTGGAAGCGGTCATTGACTAACGCAATGTTTCGATAGCAATCAATGAAGGATTTCTTATTTTCTATCGCAATAGCATTCACGTAGAGCGCGAATAACAATGTTGCATAGTTTCTGGGCAAAATAAGACAGTACCGGATTGGTAGGACCTTTTCTTCCAAATAATCCAAGTCGTATGATTCGAATCGCTTGAAATTTACCAAAAAATCCCGAACTTCATCCCTCAGTCCCTTTTTATCAAATAAGATCTCTGGAGGGACACCAGCAGCGAGACCGTCTTTCTGGAACGTTCTGTAAAAAATACTCCTACTCGTAGGTTTTTTATATTTTAACCAAAGGGGATCTTTGCTCTTTTTTTTCCGGCGCTCAATTCGGTTCAATTCTCTTCCACCTTGACCCCTTCGGCTCGCCTATTAAATTCTTCCCGGCTGAATTCTGTTATTTTTAAAAAAAAACCTCCGAAACGCGGGTAATGAATGAGATCATCGAAGATGATATAATTCATTTTACATTGTTTTCCTAATTCATCGTATTCTGGCGAATACTCTATTGGTTGGCGTTTCGCAAGTGAGAAAAGTTTTCTTTTAACAGCTATAAAAATATATATGGTGAAACTTGAAACCTATATAAGTTGAATTAATCAAAAGTTAGCAATAGAATAAAAGTGGGTTCGTAATCAGGGATTCAATGAAATTGCTAATTCAAACTACGGACGGCGTAAAGGTAAAGACAATTAAGGAATATGAATTAGGGGAAAATATTTCTAGTATAAAGTCAAATTATGCAGGTCAGGAAGTTGTTCCCTTAAAATATGAATTATTTCGCTATAAATTGCCGAAAGGCGCCATTGTCATTTTTAATGATAATCATATATTAAGAGCACGCAACGAATGGTTTGAATACCGGGCGCTTGCGGCTCTAGCTGGGAAATACGGGGAGTTTAAGCATGGCGTTCTATTCAAGAAAGATGGCTTTCAAACTGAAGTCGATGGCGTCTCCCTTGATGATAAAATTCTGGTGGAAATTAAAAGAGACAAAATCACTCAGGCTTGGGTCGATTTTTATGCTCAAAAATTGAAAAAACTGGAGTTTAAGGAACTTATTTTGGTCGCCGCCGATTTTGAAGAGCCTTTAAACTATCCTGCTTCAATAACGCCCGTTAAATTTATTCCGGATTGGGGCGCTATTCAAACGTATTACCAGGATTTTAAGTTTCCTGACTGGATTCAAGAACTTGTTTCATCACGGCACTTTCGATTTTTGCTCCCCAACGGAAGATGGCAAGGCGCAAAACGGAAATTTACTCCAACCGCTAAACATACTACTGAGTCAAAATTCTCACAGGCCATTCAATGGCTGAAATATTGGACACCAGTGAAGATTTACTACACGATGTCCCGAATGGTAAATCCTCCGAGAGAATACTATGGCAAAGGGTATCCGTTACCACACTTGCTCGCCGTGTTTGATATCGATGCAGGGGCCCATCCCCACGTCATTGGAACCAAAGGTTTTTGCGAGCAATGTCTTTCCGAAGCCGCAGAAAAAGCGAAAGCAGCGGAAGCAATATTCACGAATGAAGGCTATACGACTAGAACAGTATTCAGCGGTAAAAAAGGATTTCATCTTTACATTATGCAAGATGATAAAGCAAAGGAAGTAAATTCTGAAGAGTTTTTCCAAATGCTCCAAAAAATTAAGGATTATACAGATTCCATTTCGTTCCGGGATAAAAATGGTCAATTTGACCTTCATCGAATTATTAAAGTCCCTTATACCATCGATGCTTCGACTGGCATGCTTGTTAGTGAAGAAATTCAAAAGCTTAACTTAAAGGATCAATTAAATTTTCTGCAATGAATCCATTTTTCACTAGAACCTACCAACGGATAATTTTTAATATAAGGATAAAGAGATATATTTTCACTTGCGAAATGCCATCCGATAGAGTATTCGCCAGAATACGATGAATTAGGAAAACAAAATCATTCTTTTCCGAATTTCTCCGAAATTCTTCGAAGAATACCTGTATTTCGCAAGGAGTTACTTTTTTTATAAGACTTTAAGCTTAGATTTTGTAAAAGTTATCTTTTTGAATCTTTAAAATTTGAAATGCCCTGCGATTATTTGTTGGTATTCTGATTTGGTGAGCGGTTTATATCGTTTTGCTGCAATATCCCAAAAATACAGCCGATCGAGGATCATATCGAGGTTGTAAGCGTCGTTCCTGAGATTGACCTTTGTTAATTTCAGGGGTCCCGTGAATTCGAATTTTTTCCGGAGGCGGAGGAAAAGGGGTATCGAGTAGGGCGGTAATACCTCAGTAATGAACCGGGAAAAATCGTTTACTTCAAATTTGATGGAATGTTTGAGCTTGATAGCCGCCATGCCTGCCTTCCCTTCGGTATTGGGGATTGGCACGCCATAAACCGCGCTCATTTCAATGGCATCGTAGGAATTCAGTATTTCCTCTACTTCCAGCGTGGAGACATTTTCTCCTTTCCAGCGGAAGGTATCTCCAAATCGGTCGGCGAAGGAGACCCATTGATGGTCGTGGAGTTTCAACATGTCCCCAGTATTGAAGTACGCATCGTCCTCTCGAAAGCAATTGTGGATGAGCTTCTCGTTCGTTTTTGCTTTATCCTTATATCCGGTGAAAATGTCATCCTTCTCAACTTTAATCAAAATCATGCCCGTCTCCCCGGGATTGCATTTCACAAAGAATCCTTGCGCGTCTTTGTAAAACTGGCCCGTCTCGGGGTCTACTTTTGCCAGCACAATCCCAGGCACGTTATTACGACCGATCATTCCAGGAACTTCATCCACGTTAAAGAAGGGTCTGTGCCCTTCGGTGCTTCCATAGAATTCCCATATATGCTCGATTCCAAAGCGTGATTTGAATGGCTCCCAAATATCCTTTCGGAGCCCGAGCCCCGCCATTTTTTTCAGGGGCTGGTTCTTTTCAATCTCAGATTCGGGTTGATTGAGGAGATATCGTGGAATTTCTCCGATGTACATGGTAAAAGTGACATGATATTTATGTACATCCTCCCAAAACCCCGAAGCAGAGAATTGCTTTCTGAGCGCTACGCTTGCACCCGTTAGGATCGCAGCCATCCAGGCGGTTCCTATGGCGAGGTTATGATATAGGGGGGTTACGATATAGACGGTATCTGCGGGAGTTAATTGTGCAAGAGCCTGTCCGATTATTGCGCCTTGACTGAATAATTTGAAGTGTTGCATGATGACGGCTTTAGGGAGGCCGGTCGTCCCTGCAGTATAGATATACAGAGCGGTCTGTCTCATAGTCGAATTGTAAGTAGTAGCGGGATTCAAGGGGGATTCAGATTTCAGCTTGTTGCCGAGGTCAATGTAAGCATGGGGAATATCTCGCGGATTATTTACAACGAAGATTCTGTCGTTGCTGCACGCCAACTCACTTGCAATCTCCTTGAACGCGGGCAAACAATCGCCATCAACGACAATGAATGTCGGATCGGCGATCTTGAAGGAATGCGCAAGGGCTTGTTTCTTCTGATGATAATTAATGAGTGCGCTAATGGCTTGAATTTTATTGAGTCCAATCATGCAGAATAAAAAGTCAGGTGAATTCTCTAGCATTAACGCAACCGTTTCCCCTGGTTTTAATCCCAATTTAAGAAAAAAATGGGCGACTCTATTGCATTCTGCATTCAGGGCCTGAAACGTCCAAGTCGCATCTTGAAAAAAGAGTGCAATGTTCTTTGGCTGCGAATTCGCAAGTTCTTCAATGCGGGTGCCTAAGCCCTGGTTCGGATTGTCTTTGAAACTCTGAACCTCATGTAGAAAGCGACTATAGACGTCGAGCTCTTTACGACTCATGGCATCCCGCATAGTATCGTCTCAGGATTAAATTTCTCGCTTAATACTGCTTCCAGAATTCTATTTTTTGGAAATGGATGCAAAAGAGCGGTAGGGAACATTGACTGCTTCGGCAACGGCTTTATTAGTGCAGGCGCCCTGGTAAAGGTTCAAGGCGGTTTGAAAACTATGATTCGAATGTAAGATTTCTAGCCCCTGATTTGCGAGGGCGATGACATAGGGTAAAGTGGCAGTCGTCAGTAATCGAGTGGAAGTTTGTGGAAATACGGCTGGTATATTAGGAACGCAACAGAATATTACTTTGTTATAAATGAAAGTCGGATTTTCAACCGATGTTGGACGAGATAACTCTGTAGTTCCACCTTGATCGATAGCCAGATCAATAATAACTGTGCCTGGCTTCATTTTATCAATTTGCTGTTTGGAAATTAAAATGGGCGCTCTGCCACCGGGAACAAGCGCAGCCCCAATGACTATATCGGCATCTAAAATAACTGTATTTAATAGATCAGGTGTTAAAACAGTTGCCGTAGGAAATTGTTGTTTTAAGGTCTTTCTTTTTTCGGGATTATTTTCAATGATCGTCACATTCGCTCCAATACCGATAAAGCTCTCTGCGGCGTTAAATCCTAAGATTCCGCCGCCAACAATAACACAATGCCCCATAGCTTTGCCGTCAATAGCACCTACGTAAAGGCCCTTGCCCCCTAGCATTTTCTGCTGCAGGTTCAACCCATAGACAAACGCTATTTTGCCGGCTATTTTGGACATCGGGGCTAATAGAGGAAGATTATGATGTTCATCCTCTAAGGTCTCGTAAGCAAGTCCAGTAAGCCCAATACTCATTAATTTCTTGGTTAATTCCGGAGCGGCGGCTAAATGGAGATAAGTGAATAAGATATGATCAGCCCGTAACAAGGAATATTCCTTTGGAAGCGGCTCTTTCACATGCATAATTAACGTGGAGTTCTTGTAGACTTCTTTTGCGGTCGATAGAATTTTGGCACCAGCATTCAAATATTCTGCATTACTGAATCCCGATAATTCTCCAGCGTGCTGTTCCACAAAAATCGAGTGATTTCCAGACCCTGATTCTAAAATTCGTCGGACACCTTCGGGTGTTAATCCAACCCGGCTTTCACCTATTTTTATTTCTTTCAGAACACCAATATTCATATCGGATCTTTTTAAAAATTTAATAAAATGAATTACCAATAAAATTCTTTATAGGATTGAAAAACCTTTTCACTGCCAATTCGATTAGATTCGAAGTTAATGGAAGTCCTTTTTTTGTTTAAAGATGTTGAAAGGCATTACGAAAATCATCGATGAGATCTTCCACATTTTCAAGCCCGACACTGACCCGGAGCATATATTTCGTGATGCCAATAGCCATTTTGACTTTTCGGGACACTGAGAAATGCGATAGTGAGAATGGATCTTCAATGAAGGTATCTGCATCACCTAAACTCACGGTATAAGCAGGTATTTCGAGATTTTTTATGAACTCGGAAACACTGGTTCCTTGCTTGAGATAAAAAGTGACAATCCCTCCAAAGCCGCGCATCTGTTTCTTGGCTAATTCGTGTTGAGGATGATTTGGAAGTCCAGGGTACAACACGCGTTCGACTTTGTCTTGTGTTTCTAGGAATTGTGCCATTGCAAGGGCGCTGGCATTGTGACGCTGCATCCGGATTTCTAATGTCTTTAGTCCCCGCAGGAATAGCCAAGCATTGAAAGGAGAGAGTGTGCTCCCTAGCTCGTGGGTTTCAGGCATGATTTGCACGATCTTTTGCCCAGAACCGACCGCTATTCCTCCTAACGCATCGCCATGCCCACAGATATATTTAGTGCAACTATGCACTACATAATCCACACCGAAATCAATGGGTGTTTGATTATAAGGAGAACAGAAGGTATTATCAAGAACCGTGAGTAAATTGTGTGCTTTTGCGATTTCCACTACGGCTTTAATATCGATCAGTTTTAAAGTCGGGTTTGTGGGACTTTCCAGATAGAGAAATCGCGTCCTTTCATTAATGGCGCCTTCAATCTGCTTCAGGTCCGCCATATCAATGAAATTCACCTTTATTCCATACTTTCCCATATATTGCGTAAAGAGCTCCCAAGTGCCGCCATAGATCTCGTTATCAGTGACTATTTCATCTCCAGCTTTCACCAATGAAAGCACCGTTCCTGATATTGCACCCATCCCCGAGGCAAAAGCAAGCCCCATTTCCGTATTTTCTAGGTTTGCGACTTTCTGTTCAAACTCCCGCGTAGTGGGGTTGCCGCCCCGAGTGTAAATGAATTCAGGCGCTTCTTTTGCGCCCTTTAAAACGCGTTTCACATCAAAGGCACTCGTTTGGTATATTGGCGTTGATACGGGCGCATGCTCACCTCTCGTAATTTTGGCACCGTGAATTGCCCGCGTTGCAAATCCCCGGATAAATTTCCATTCCTCACTCATAGGCTTTCCATCCACAATGATATCGGAATTTTTGTATAAATATATACTTAAAATAAATTAATCTCTCTTAAATATTAGCAAAGTCTATCAGAAAATGATAGTCGAATACAGGGAGGTATTTCATACAGAAGGGATTTCATTTAAAGAGAAAAAAATTTCAAGAATTTGAATTCCGATTTTACGAAAATTGCCCCATCCTGATTTTTATGGGCATAAAATATAATTTACAATTTAATAATTGATCCCTACCCCTATAATCCGCAATGGGAATCATCCTTCGTGAATTAGGGGTATATTGATAATCAGAAAAACGATAATAAAAGCGGAGAGGAAAGATCTGAGAAAATGCATGATTGGAAGGATTTTAATCTTACTGCTAATTTTCTCATTCATCTTTTCCGTGTATGGACTGCTGTATAGGATTTATGATAAAACTGATGCGCTTTCTACTCTTAAATCGCCTTTTACAGCACCAGAATTCGGGAAAGCAGAAATAGATCGATGGAAAGCTTCAGTTTCAAAAATGGATCAGAATTGGAATGGAATAAACGATCTATTTGAAAAAAAATTGAATAATTTATCATATTTCAATATCTTGGATGAAAAGCTGTTTCAAGAAAATGTAATATTATCTACAACCGATATAATAGATGGTTTTTTGGGGAAAAAAGCCATAAACTCAGAAGAACTATCATTGGAAAACCTCAAAATTATCGTTCATTTCCCCGAAGGAAATCTTAGTTCAATTTTCGCGCTATTTGAGAGTTTAGGGGGGAGAATTAAATTCATTTTTAATTCAGCTCTAAATGGATTTGCGGGAATAATTGATTATAATAATTTAGTGCAATTTTGTGATATTCTAAATTCGCAAAGTGTTCCTTTTTTAGTGGAAGAGGACAGCATTTTAAAGGCGGATTTATATTTTTCATCACGGAATATGAATTTGCGCCCTTATGTTTGGAATACTTTGGGTTATTCAGGTGATCCTCAAGGGTCAATCGCTGTAATAGATTCTGGAATTGATGATTCGCATGTATTTTTCACTCCCGGTTACTCTACTGGTAATTTTGCTTACAAAATCGTAGGCTGGATGGATGAAGTAAGTGGATTAAGCGCTCCATATGATGATAACGGTCATGGTTCTCATTGTTCAGGTATTGCAACAGGACAAGGAGGGAATATTATAGATGGAACAGGAAGAACCGTTTCCACATATAGTTATGGATTTGATTATACGGGTTACAAATATTATGACCAGACCATTGATATGACTGCGGCGAGATTTAATGTTACTCAGCCAGGAATTGTAGAGATACAATGTGAATTTAATGATTATACGCCTGGGTCGGATAAGGTTCATATTTGGGTCTATCTTTATCATAACGAAGGCATAGTAAAGTCATATATCACCTATGCCAGCACCTGGAGTAATACCCTCATTTTCAATGCAAATGCTACAGCTCTTGGCGACTATTCCTTCCGAATTAAACTTGATCTTGCGGATTATTCAGGTGATGGCTATGTTAGTAGCCCATATATAAGATTCAGGGGCGAAATTCATTGGCCTTTTAACCCGCCTCTACTTGAGAGTGGGAATGCTTGGAAGGGCGTTGCACCTAGTACGCATCTTGTAGGGATCAAAGTATTGGATGCGGAGGGAAGTGGGGCTCTATCAACTATTGTGAATGGCATTAATTGGGCAATTAATAACAAATATACGTTCCATATAACAACGATTTCTATGAGCTTGGGAGGTTCGAAAGGACAAACGAGTTTGATAAATGCAGTAAATAATGCCGTTAATAATGGAATTGTAACAGTAGTAGCGGCGGGAAATGACGGGGGGATAGAAAACTATATAGGATCTCCAGGAGATGCTGATAATGTCATAACCGTTGCGGCAATGAGCGATGCAGACCATGTGACTGATTACAGCAGCTCTGGCGGTTCCTCCTATACGGGATATACAACTAAACCGGATATAATGGCTCCTGGAGGTAGTGATTATAATTTTACAATATTTTCAACAGATTCGAATGATAATGATGCGGACGGTTTATATCCTACTGACCGCTTTTTAAATGACCTGGCCCCTTCACTTGGGACCTCCATGGCAACGCCAGCAGTAGCAGGCGCAGCAAATCTAGTAATCCAGGCGATGGGAGGGTATTCAAGTTGGGGATATACAGCTACCGAGGCAAAACGCGTCAAGGCATTGTTACTCATGAGTGCTACTGAAACCTATCCGTTAAAAAGAGAGATTGATGTCAGTTACAGTCCTCAATTAAATCGTGGAGGAAAAGATGTGCACGAAGGGTATGGTCGTCTAAATCTCGATGTAGCACTAGAGGCAGTTACCCAAAAGTTATCAGCTCCCTCAACAAAGAGTGCATACCTCACGAGTAGTTTTCTAAATTCATTTAGTAAGCACGGTCTTGGTGGTTATGCGGATCTTGTTGGTGGTGAAACCTATTATTTTAAACTTGATGTACCCACCAGTGCAGACTTTGATTTGTATGTGTATGGTAGCACGCCCTCTGCTTATGGAGAACCTGTTTTAATAACTTCAAATATTTCGACAGGAACAGGTGTGGATGAACTTTTTTCTTATACGCCATCAGTCTCGGGAAGATTTTATTTAATCGCAAAGGCAATATCTGGTGAAGGAATCGCAGAAGTTTCAGTAAAATCCAATGTTTTCGCACCACGACTCACTAATGGAATTGTAAATCCTTCCTTGGGATACCAATCGACTTTGTTCAATTTTAGTGTAAATTACAAAGATCTGGATGATAATGCGCCATCCTATATCAATACTATAGTAAACGGAACAAGGTTTGCAATGGCAAAGCAAAATAGTTCGGATAACTCTTATTTAGACGGATGTATTTTCCAAAATTCACTTTATTTACAACTGGGAAACTATAATTTTCAATTTGAATGCAGTGATGGAAAATTTGTTAATGTTACGGGCATTTATACGGGGTTGCGAGTGAATGAAATCAATAACTTTAGTCCTGATCTCGTGAATCCGAAAGTAGATCCTAAAATTGGAGGAAGTTTCACTTCATTTAATTATTCGGTTAACTATATCGACGCGGATAATAATCCACCGAAGAATATCAGCATTACTATAGATAATTCGACTTTTGCAATGATCCCTACTAATCCTTTAGATAACATCTTCATTGATGGTAAATTATACCACTTTGTGACTTCATTAGGTTTTGGATTCCACTCTTTCCAGATTATTTGTTCAGATGGGCTCTTTTTAAATAAAATACCCGTTATAAATAATCCAGAAGTGAATCCTTTCTTCACTGAAGGAAAAATTGTAATAAATGAAATAAATACAGGCGAGCCTGACTTTATTGAACTTTATAATTATGGCTCAGACAAAATTTTGACGAATTATACGATGCAGATATATTCTAAATTGGGAAATAAAGTTGCAATTCTAAATGCGAGTGGTGACTCACCCAGTTACTGGACCGGAGGTTGGACTAATAGTTATTCAACGCTCTATAATGGACTTACTGCAGCTGGCATAAATACGATCCTTATAACAAATAATGATATCCTAAAGGGCATATTAGCCAGTGTTTCTGTTGTGATCTTAATTGATAATGTACCGAATAATGCAGCTTCCGTTATACTAAAAAACTGGGCTCTTGCCGGTGGATCTGTTATATCGTTCGATAGCAGCATCTGTTTCCTAAACTGGGCGGGGTTACTCCCTCCTGAAGCAAGTGGGACAAACGGATACGGTACTTACTGGGATTATAGTTCTCCAGGTAGTGGAATAGCGGTGAACAGTGTGCATCCTATTATGGCGGGTTATAGTTATGGGCAGACTATCTCCGGTACTAGTGGAGATGCAGAATATCTATCGGGGACAATTGCAGGTACTCTGGCCGGGTCTTATTATACAGCTCTGGTAAAGAATACTATTGGGGGCACTTATGATCTTATTTCCGCTCTTAATCCGCCCTATGCAGGTCGAGTTGTTCAAATCTGGGATTATAAGCACTGGCAAACGACTTCAAATCAGCAATTAATATTGAATGCAGTGAACTGGGCTAATAGTAAAAGTGCAAATGTATCCAAGATCGTATATAAATTCCCGGATGGTTGGACTTTTCACGGAAAGCATGTAGTTGTCCTACATGAGGGAACTGGGACTGATACAGATTATGATTTGTATTGGAAGAGTTCCATTCCCTTGAGTGATGGAAGTTTCGCAGTCGGACTTTTTGACAGCAAAAACCACAATGAAGATTGGCTTCAAACAAGCGAATTTAATGCGTCAAAACCTTCAGATATTAATTGGATTACTGACGTACCCCTAAGTATAAACAATAGATATGCCTATCGAACGAATGATAAAGATACAGATAGGGCGTCAGATTGGCTTGTGAGCCTTTCGGGAACCCTAGGGGCTTTAAATCCCGGTCAAAGTGGGAAAAGTGGTGGATTCATTTCCTCGCCTATACCAAAACTTTTATTGCCAATTAATGGGACACTTGTTTTCTCGGTTCAAGTTAATTTTGAATGGGAAACAATAGTATGTCCATTTGGTTCAGTGAATTATACGCTACAAATTTCGAATAAATCAGATTTTCTTAATATCGCTTTTGAATTAGACAACATTAAGGAAATATCAGTAAGTACAAGAGCATCTATTTTAGTAGATTTTCCAACGAATACTTATTATTGGCGTGTCTGCCCCTCCTACGGTCCATTTAGGGGAAACTGGTCACATTACTCCTATTTTAGTTGGTACTTTAATGCACATTCTCCTATAATTTCAGGATATCCATCTCCAGTGAATCCCACTACCACAACAGCTATCTCATTTATAGCAGCTTACTATGATTCCGATAATAATCAACCTTTATACATTGATATTAAAATAAATGGAACAAGTTATGCTTTATTAAAACAGAATCCTTCCGATGATACCTATTTCGATGGATGTTTATACAAATATGATATCAACTTAAACCCGGGGATTTATAGTTGCGAGTTCGTTTGTAGCGATGGAAAATTCACGAATACATCCCAGACATTCTATCTCACCGTAGTAAGGGGATCATCATTGCCCACCATTAATTCTTTAACTTGGATTCTAATTATTGTTTTGATATTTGCGGTAGTGGCCTCCACAGCGCTGTTAGTAAAAATGAGAGAGCACCGCGTATCACCACTACCAGTAAACCAAATGCTTGATAGCCAAATTTTAACAACTCCACAGAAAACCTACGGAAAAAAGACTCGGATTAAAAGACCTGATAATTCAGAGACGGAATCAACTGCTCTAAACCTTTATTGCATCAATTGTAGCAATAGTTTTCATCTTCAAAATTCGTTAGAATCACAGAAATCAATTTGTCCTATTTGTGGAGGGCAATTGTTATGTCTTGTGAAATGCACGCACTGCAAGAATATTACTATGCTTACTATTAAAGAGTATAATGAAAAAAAAGGTAAGTTATTAGGCTGTTTTTATTGTAATGAGGAATTCAGAATATCTGTAGATGAGCAACAAACTATATCGTTAGAAGTAGAGCGAGATCTTACTTTAAATTTTCTAAAGCTTAATAAAGAACAATATGTATGTCCAAAATGTAAAAATGAATTTACTCTTAAAAGTAGAGGACCTCAATTCAGACATTATTGCCCATTTTGCAATATTCCATTGAAATTTATTTTGAAATGTGAAAAATGCAGATATTTAGAGGTAATCGACCAAGAAATTGTTTCTAAATATGTAGGAACGCTCATTAGATGTCCCTCATGTAATGAAAAAGTAGAGAACGAAAAATTAATGCAATTAATTAATGAATTAAATTCAAAGAACCGTGAAATCCAAAAATCAGCCATCGAGAAATTAGGATTAATTGCAGATAAAACGGCCGAGTCTGCGCTCATTCGCACTTCAATTTCTGATGAAGATGTTGAGTTACGGATTAGGGCGATAGCTGCTTTGGGAAGGTCTGGTAACAGGCAAACATTGGATATCCTGAATAAAATAAAGAGATCTGATCAGAATTATGAAATTAAATTGAATGCATCTCAAGCCATAGAAAATATTGAGAAATTAAATAAAGAATACGCGATTTCGATCACAGAATCACTCCCCTCGGAATTTGAAATCAAAAAGCAGCAATATTTAGAGATCGATCCAGAGTTTTTATTCTGTTCAAACTGTCAAAAAAATTATTTTATGGAAATTTTAGACGCCTTCAGCCAATATGATTGTCCTGATTGTCAACAACCGTTAAAGCGGATCCTCAAATGCTCAAATTGTAATACCAAAGAATATTTTGGGCAAGAAGCGTTCCTCAGCTACATAACTAAATCAATCAAATGTCCCAATTGTATGAAAAATGACCAAAAAGAGATAGGCTCAATTGAACCGGAAAAATCTGAAGAATTTACAGAGGATAGAATCAGGGAATTGATAATCAACTTAATCGATGGAAATGATGAAACACGGAAAAAAATAGCCCAGTTATATCAAGAAATATTGGGAAAACGGGCAATTCCGTCTTTTATTGGTCTTTTACTGTATGATCAAAACAGCTGTATTCGTGCAATGGCAGCTCTATCTTTGGGTATTATTGGAGAAAAAGGAACCATATCAGTCTTAAAGCAAGTAATAAAAGATGATCAAAACTTCTTAGTACGCCAATATGCAATCAAAGCAATGCGCTGGCTCAAATTTTTCAATGGAACTGAACCTCAATTCAATAACTTAAAATAATTTGTTATCGGATCACAAATAATTGTGAGAAAAATGGAGAATGATAGAAAGAAAAAGCGAATAATTGCGCTTGTTTTAGGGGGAATATTGATCATTGCAGTTCTCCCGATTATTTTGGCGATTTTTGCGCTCTATATCGATCAATGGCTCAGTCTGCCAATAGTCCTCCCGTATCCACTAAATTTAGTAATTTCAATCCCAATTCTAATAGTGGGCTTCTTTTGGGGTATTTGGTCTAATATCAATCTCTTTGAAAAGGGACAAGGCGGTCCAATTCCCACCAAATCGACGGAAACCATTTTCTTAGTGAATTCCGGTCCCTATAAATACTGCAGAAATCCCATGATCTTCGGTTACGTGTTAATCTTTGTCGGGCTGGGGCTTCTCTTGAATTCCTGGTCGCTGATGGTATTGATTTCGGTAATAGTCTGTGGGCTCTTAATTATATATGTGAAGGTTAAAGAAGAACGGGATTTAGAGAAGCGCTTTGGAGACTCCTATAAAAAATACAAAGAAAATACCTCTTTTATCATTCCATGGGTTTCGAAGCAAGAAAAATAATTTAAAATCCCCTTTTTATCCTGAAGCGATTAAAATTAGATAGCTTAAACTTATTCGAGATGTAGAAGATTTGATATTCATTAAAATCTGATAATAGATTAGAAAAATGGCTTATCTGCAATCACCTATTATTATTTTTATTTTTTTATATGTGCTGAACTCAATTCAGAATGAAGATTAAAAGTGAATAAAGTCTCTTGAAGGAATTCACAAATCGAATAATTAACGGTTTAGCTGTAAATATCGAAAAATGCATTTAAATCCAAGATTTCAATACTTGCGATCTGATTCGTTTCTTTGTCTCTATTTACGACAATCAAACCATCATTATCCAGTAAATCACTCACGCCACTTTTAGACTGATAAAAGCGAATGCCAAATACGAAGGTCGCGATATTATATTGAAAATCAAGGATTGATCGGGAGAATTTAATGTCGAAATTCTCTTCGATTAGGCTCAAGATTTCCATTGGATTAATGATTAAATGTTCTATTTGAGAACTTTTCTCCATATAATAACCTTTTTCAATTTATCTTTATAACTTTTTGTTATTTCAAACATTGTTTTAATGTATCCAACGTTTTTAGAAGTTAAAAAATAACTAACCATTAAATTTCCTTTTACGCAATTAAATGAGTTGGTTTTCTTGAAAAATGAAATAAATTCAGGGTTTTCAATATTCTTCTAATAAGATTATTTCATGACCCAAAGGAGAAAAGAATTTTTCACTTTTCGTATTAATCTCATTTGTGTCCATATCGTTCTATAAACTCCTAGGTGAACTAGAAGATAATACATTTAATGATTAATAACAATTGAAATGGAACATCACTTAAGGGAATTAGATCCAGCGGACCTTTAATTCTTTCCTGGGAGGGACTCTGTGAAATTTGACAGCGGGATATCCCATTACCATGACGCCATAGCAATTCCGCCCCTTAGGGATCTGAAGCCATTTTCGCAATTTCCCGTCACGTTGCACGGCTTCTTGGGCGAATCCAATCCAACAGGTTCCTAGCCCCAAGGATTGGGCCGCCAGCGTCCCATGCGTGAGGGCAATGCCTGCATCGACGCCCGCCATGCTGCCGTAGGCAGGGGCATGGCTTAGAATTACGCAAGGCGCATTATAGAAGATTAGATCCTGCCCGGCTTCAAAGCTGCTGATATGTCGAGTTATGGAGATTTCAGTCTTCGGGTCTAGTAATAATTGTTTGGTCGCACCGGAAACGAACAATCGAACAATTTGTTTAAGTTTCAGAACCTTTCTAAGCAAATAGAATATCTTAGTAACCTGTTTACCAAAGTATTGGATTTTTTCGGGATCAGTTACAACAATATAATTCCAATTCTGGGCGTTACTCGCACTGGGAGCATAGCGCATAGCCTGCAAAACCAATTCAATCTGATCCTGGGGAATCGGTCTTTTTTGGAAGCGCCGGATACTCCGTCTCGCCCGCAAGACCTTCAGTAGCGTCTCATAACTAGCAATTTTAGCAGGGTCTTTAGCCTCGGGAAATTCGTATAATCCTTCGATTTCCTCTGCTGTCACGGCATTGGTCGGACAGACTGCTAGACAGTGCCCACATAAAATGCAGAGATTATTCGGATCTTCAAAACATATTTCTTTGGCTTCCGTTGTGCCTTCAGTTTGTTTCTTGAAAAATAATTTTGCAGGGCATTCTTCAACGCATTCTTCACATTTAATACATTCATTCGAATTGATACCGTTTATTTTCAATAGGATCACCATTTAGAATGATAAGATCTGGTAAATTTTATTTCAATTCATTTGCTCGAATTTTCTTAACAAGGGTTATTATTTCATCTTTTCCTAATTCCTGCAATTCGTCGATAATATAATTCAGATCCAGCTTTAGGTTGCTATTTTCTAAAATATTGACAATATCATCGCTATCCTTATATCGATTAAAGAGGCTCTTTAGCAGAATTAAATCCTCGGGACCAATCACATCAATAGAAAAATCTTCAATTTTTGCAGTTCTTTTACGTATTAAATATTTAGAATATAAAGGGAAGAAATCTACTTCAAAACCAGAGGGATCCTTTAATTTAAGAATTTCTGGAACTATTACATCGGGGTGCTCTTTTTTTATTGCTAATCGTTTTTTTAAGAGATCCCAATCCAGTATCTCAAAATCTTGAAAATTCTTTTTTAGTCTATCTAAGAATATAGCATTAAAAGGGATTGCAATGTCAAGATCCATAGTTGCCCTAGGAACGGTTCTGTAAACATTCGCAGCAATTGCCCCTGAAAAAATAAAGGTTGCCTGCATTTTTTTAAGGCGATTATTAATTTTTCGTAATAAATCTTCTATTTTTCCCAAAAAAAGCCCCTTCTCATAGTCTTGGCCCATTTTTTTCTAAAAGTTTCATTAATTTTTGATAATTCTCTTTTGTTAATGTTAAAATGGGTTTTTCAGGGTTAGGAGTTGAATTTTCTTTAATGAACTTCAAATAGAAATTCGAGAGTTCACACATTATTTCTAAATTATTCAATCCGCATCACTTTTTTGAAATTCTATGGTTCCAAGATCGCCGTTTACTTTAATTGTAGTCCCGGTTTTAATGTTCTCTAGTTCATGGAGATCGATTTGGTCGACGATCGGAAAGGGGTGATCGAAGAAGATTTCGGCGCACAGTGCGCCTGAGCTCAGTAGCGGTTCTCCTTGGGCGCACACTATAGCCTTAGGACTTATATTCCGAACAATTGCCTCTAATAACACGAACCCCATTGTAGTAGTCCCGATGGCATAAGGGAAAACCAGGATTTTTCCCGTGACATCTTGCTTGAAGAGTTCGTGCGTCCGATCTGCAATCTTACATCGCCGTGCAAATTGAATAAGAGGAATGGTGAAGGCTGCAGAAATGCTAAAGGGCTGTTTGGTAACAACCGCTTCGCCCTCGACAACTCCTCCGCTCAACCCACGACCTTTCAGGATTGTTCCCATCATTTACCCCCCGTGGCTATTTTAATACAACTATCCAAATCGGAATACGTTGCATTGGTATAGAAGCAGGTTTTGCCAGAATTAGTAATCAGAGGACGTTGTAAAGGCGTTAATAATGGACACAAAGTGGCCAATTTCGCCCCGGATTTTTCCACAATCTCATAATATTTAGAATTCTTAATTGCACTCCGAACCTCCTCACAGCAACAGATCCAAAGATACAAATCCGGCGAAATAGTTTTTCCCTCCAATTTTTTTAATACGGCTATTACTTCATCTTTGCTCAATTGAGGGCATCCGATTGAAACGGACTTTGGAGCATCTGCCCATTTGGTGCTGTATTTTTCTTGGACATCTCGGAGGGAGTTTCTATCAATTTCTATAATATCGAGAGGCGTATCGTTCTGAAATGCTATTTCCTTGGTTTTGGCTTCGGGAGTCACTCCGAGAACGTGAATTAAGGCAACTGCGCCAGTAGCCGCAGAGGCAGCACCAAGATTCTTGATTTGATCCGTCGTCACATTTTTAAGGCCTTCAATGACAGGAACATTCCTTCCAGCGATTTCTCCTATTTTTAATCCGATAGATGTTAATTCAAAAAGACTCCAATCATCGAAGAGGATTTTAAACAAGATTTGTCCTTTTCTGTTTTCGTCTAGATGTAGTCCATGATTCGGTGTTTTGCCTGTTATTGCACTGGCAATATCAATGATGCCACCCTCGCGATTGGAACGACCTCCTATCACGGAATTGAGAAAGATCACTGCAGAGGATTCTGACCAGGCACAATGATCGCCGAAATTTGGTTTGTTGTCGGTGAAATAGGGAGTGCAAGTGAACCCTTTAACTCCAATTCGGGTTAGATCATGAACCAGTCGATCCTGCAACACGAATAATTTGGCAATGCCTCCTAATTCCGTTGCAAAAGTCATATCTACGATCGGATCGGCGGTTGTTCGGACCTTGACTTTCAAGCCAGCATCTGCAACCTTCGTCAGAATGTCAGCGGCAGCGTTCATGAAGTTTAGCCCGAAATTTAGGACAGTATGGGCTGATTTAATATTGATAAGTTTATCTGCGCCGAAGGAATCGCCCAATTTCACTAAGATCTTCATCAGCTTAGCGAGTATATCTCCTTTCGCGCCGTTTAAAATCTGTTCTTCCTCTTTAGTTAGGTAAATGGTAATCCACCTCTTCGAATTCTAAATAAGATGAATAGTAGTACTATTCTTGTTCTATTCCTTAAAAGTTAATATGACCAAGAGCAATTATGGTTAATCGGATTAAAGTGAGTTCAGGATGAGAGAATTTTCTAAAAGATTAGAAAAAATAAAGCCAACGATTTTTAGCTACATAACGAATTTAGCAAACGAATATAAAGCAATTAATTTAGGGCAAGGCTTCCCGGATTTTGATGGACCTGAATTTATAAAAACCGCAGCAATTCAAGCTATTAAAGAAGAAGGCAAAAACCAATATTGCCCGAGCATTGGTATTCCAGAGTTAAGAACTGCGATAGCCGAAAAATATAAAAAAATTTATAAGGCACAATTCGATCCGAACAGCGAAATTACGGTCTATTCCGGAGCCACGGAAGCCATCTTTTCAACATTATACGCACTATTAAATCCAGAGGATGAAGTCATTTTATTGGAGCCCTTCTATGATCAATACCTTGCGTTGTGTTATTTCACAGGCGCTATCCCGAAATTTGTCAGGATCGCGCCGAATTTCTCTATCGATTTTGAGCAACTCGAGGCAGCGGTAAGCCCGCGCACGAAATGCGTGATTATTAATAATCCCCAGAATCCCCTGGGTAAAATGTTTAGCAAACAAGAACTAGAGCGAATTGGGCGAATTTGCTCTGAGTGCTTTATTATCACGGATGAAGTTTATGAACACATTACTTTTGAAAATACACATGTATCTCTTGCAAGCCTTTCGGAATTTCGAGACCGCGCAATTACTATTTCATCCACGGCTAAGACTTTCAGTCTCACGGGCTGGAAAATCGGCTATACGTTAGCTAATCCGCAAATAACTGAAAGTATCCGAATGGTGCATCAATTTGTGACCTTTTGCACGACTACACCCTTACAATATGCGATGGCAGAAGCAGTACGAGCACCTCTTTCGTATTATGAGAATTTAAAACGAGAATATTGGAAGAAGCGGGATCTGTTGAATTCAATCCTGCAGAACGCGGGTTTCAGAACCTTTCCACCGCAGGGATCCTATTATATCGTGGCAGATATCTCCAACTTCAATCCTAAGGATGATATTCAATTCTGTGAGTACCTGATTAAAGAGGTCGGCGTTGCAGCAATTCCGATGAGCGTCTTTTATTCTGAAACCAATCCTGTCACAAATTTAGTTCGCTTTTGTTTCGCCAAGAAAAATCCCATCTTAGAAGCAGCTGAAGCGCGTCTGAAACGGTTATAAATCTAGAAATTTACTTCATTTTTTGAAATTTTGCTATAAAAAATCCTTGGGTATGATGAATAGCAGGGAATAAGCGCCCCATTCCCTCTAACGATGATTCATCGATTTTATAGCTCGGCGATATCCAGTTGGGCAAATCTAAGGGCTTAAGGCGGTCTTTGAATTTCAAAATTTGGGATTCGCCCTCGTCGGGGAAGAGACTACAGACAGAATAGACGAGAATTCCATGGGGTTTTAAGGTATTTATGGCACTTTCAAGCAGTTTTTGCTGGAAATAGCAATTCTGTTGTAAGAATTTCTTGTTTTGGCGCCATTTGAGTGCCGGATTAGCAAGAAATGTGCCACTTCCAGTGCAAGGCGCATCTAATAAGACTTTATCAAATTGGAATGCAAGAGGAAATGGCAAGTTCAAACCATCCGCGTTTAGAAGATGAACATTTAGAACGTGAAGATGGCTCAATAACTGTTTCATTTGGTTAATCCGTTGCAAATTTACATCGATAGCAAATAAAGGGGCAGTATTGTGCGTATACTGAGCGATAAGGCTCGTCTTTATGCCGGGGGCTGCAGATAAGTCACAGATGAGTTCATTGGGTTGAGGGGATAAAATAGAGACGACAGCGGCAGATGATTTATCTTGGAATACTAGATGTCCTGCACGATACCATTCGCTTTGGATGAGAATTGGTTTTTTCTCGGTGGAAATATGTAAAATTTCAGGCAAATCAGCATCTTGGTGAAATTCAATTTCCTGTTGTCTCAGGTCGCTTTCAATACGGGAAATGAAATCGGCTTCGGCTTCTTCAGCCCCTAAGGTATTGATTCGTAGAGAGGGAGTATATTTTTGCTTTGTGTCATCCATCGCCTGCAAATTTTGGCTTAGGAAGTCTGGGGGCATCACAGGGCGTAACTTTTGGATGACGAAGGTAGGAACTGCAAGTTCTAAACTCAAACGTTCATCCGCGGATTTCTGATGTAAAGCAATTTCCCAATTAAAGGTTTGTATTTTATTCAGGAAGGAGAGCAAGAAGTTCTTTTCATTGGGAGTAATGAAAACAGAATCCAACTCTCTAAGAATTGTTTCGATCGCTGCGTTCTCATAGAAAGCCCGGTAAGCAGCGTATAAGAGTTTTGCCTGTAAAGCGGGAAGAGCTTTTGCTGTTCGGAAGGTTTTAAGGATGATAAAATTCAATTTATTCCAATAGCGAACGATTTCCTTAAAATAGTGATAAATCTCTGGATTAAAGGTCTCTTCTGAAGATAAAATATTCGTATTTCCTTCGAGAAATTGCATTAATAAATTAAGAAGAGACTTTAGCACCGTCATCCTGTCTTAAGGCAGTTTTTTTTATAAATAGAATTAGGGCAGTTTAGCTCGCCATAGCGCATCAAATTCGCCCATTTCTTTAGTATAAGGTCTGATCCGGAATTTATAGCTGTACTTTTTCCCTGCTTTCAAAGCATATTTATCAAGGGGATTCGCCCATAAGAAACTCGTACCAACACCTCTTTGTTTATAATCAATATTAAGTGTGATGGTGTCTCGTTTTGGAAGCTCATTGATATGTCTTGCAGTCTCGAGGTCCGTTAGAGTATAAGGCCAGGCGCTCATGCTCAAGAATGTTCCACCGATATCCGAGATAAAGAGCCCCGCGTCCTCCTTATTAGTCATCGCGAGCCATCGGATGTCACATCTATTTGCATTCTCCTGAGGTTTCACATAATTATGGATCAGATTGCCTACGAGTCCCGAATAGACCCCAACGGCAGCTCCAGCTTTTCGATCCCAATAATTTTCATGAGGACCGCATCCAAACCACGTCATAGTCTCAAATGCACTCGGTATTTGAACTTGCATCCCGAATCTGATCATATCCCGACGGGGCGTAAAGGTATTTTCGATGGAAATATCCCCATTCCCATAGATGGTATAAATGATTTGAGGTCCCGATTTACCCCGTGGCATTTTTGATTGCATTATGACTTGAACGGTGTTCTGGGAAGTCTTGTGGTATGAAATCGATTTAACTTTACGCTTTTTCGTCGCCTTCCTCCAACCTCCTTGAAATATTGCGAGAAAAGGTACAAACTTTGCCAGTCCTCGATCATTATCGGTCGGAGCTCTCCAGAAGTTAGGTACCAATGGGCCAGCAATCAATTCAGTTCCTTTATACAGGAAGGATTCGATTCCTCCGCTTTCCTTTCCGATTCCCACTTTGAAATCATTGCCTGAGACCGTTAGAGTCCTTTCAGAATCAGTGATATCGACGTTCGGAAAGGGCTCGATGTTCATCATCGCACCTGGAATTTTCTCAAACGGAAGCTCAAATTGGTCCCATGCGATTATATGGCCTTCATTTGCCCATATGGTGTCAGATCGGAGCTTAAAAATGATTTTTAAGTGATATTCCGCCGAAGGCGTTATTTCGGGTTTCTCGAAGGGGATGATTACCTCTTGCTGAGAGTTCGGAGATATGTCGAGATGATCCAACTCTCCCTTTTGGATAATAATCCCATTTTCAGTCAATTCCCAGAAGATATTCGCAAAATCTATTGAGATATAGTGATATTTGTTATGGATTTTTATTTTTCCAGCCAAGAGATCGATGGGATAGACTTTGATGAATTGATGCACCTTTTTTACTTCGTATAGGGCGGGACTTGGAATGCGGTCTGGCAATATGAGACCGTTAATATTAAAATTGAAATCAGTGGGTCTATCGCCATAATCGCCCCCATAGGCCCAAAATTCCTTTTGAGTGGCTAGATCTTTCTTCCGGAGACCTTGATCCACCCAATCCCAGATACAGCCACCAACCAAATTATCATATTTTTCGATAATTTCCCAATAATCCTGGAATCCTCCAACAGAATTTCCCATAGCATGGGAATATTCGCAGAGGAATACGGGTTTATCCTTATATTTTTTGGGACTCATTTTGTGAATGACACCGAATCTTATTGGCTCAATCTTCCCCATTTTTACAAGATCGTCATGGGAAGGATACATAGTACTGAAAACATCGGATTCCTTCAATTCATAATCGCCTTCATAATGGATAGGTCGAGTTTGGTCAATGGAAAGGGCAGCTTCCTTCATTTTGACGAAATTCGTTCCATTTCCCGCTTCATTGCCTAAAGACCACATAAAAACACAAGGATGGTTTTTGTCTCGTTCAACCATCCGGACCATCCGATCTACAACCATCTTTGTCCATTTGGGATTGCTTTTAGGGAGTTTATTTCGCAATCCATGGGATTCCACATTCGCCTCATCGAGAATAAGGAGACCGTATTCATCACACAATTCGTACCACATAGGATGATTCGGATAATGGCTTGTACGATCTGCGTTTATATTGAATTGTTTCATTAATTTAATATCTTGGAGCATCCAGTCATAAGTAATCGCGCGAGCGCGGTCTGGGTCATGCTCATGGCGATTTACGCCTTTAATATAGATGCGGACGCCGTTAATTAAAATATGCCGATTCTTGATTTCTGTTTTCCGAAAGCCGAACCGACAGTGCTCTATTTCAATAATCTCGTTATTTGTATTCTTCAATTCAAGAATTATATTATAGAGATAGGGCGTTTCAGGAGTCCATTTTTTAGGGGCTAAAATGTCTTTTGAAATTTCAATGGTCTCTTCTTGACCTGCCTTTAGGGTGACTTTAGAAGCCTCTAAAGGTGTCTCCTGCACTGCGTTCTCCTCTTGATCAAGGAGTGTGACCTCCAACGAATAATTTTCAGCTTGGTTCTCGCTGTAATTATGGATTTTTGCTTTAACATACAGTTTAGCGTTTTTGTAATCCGTATCGAGGTCGCAGTAGGTAAAAAAATCGCGGAGATGGACCATCGGCGTGGCAACCAAGAATACCTCGCGATAAATACCGCTAAACCGCCACATATCTTGATCTTCAAGATAGGACCCGGCGGACCAGCGGTAGACTTCAACCGCAAGTATATTCTTTCCGGGTTTTACAAGTCGGGTTATGTTAAACTCGGAGGGTTCCATACTCCCTTGGCTATAGCCCACTTTTTCACCATTGACCCAAACGTAAAAGGCAGACATCACACCTGCAAAGTGAATAAAAATTTGGCGGTTTTTCCATTCTTCGGGAATGCTGAATTCGGTTCGATAGGACCCAACGGGATTGTTATTGTGATCAATACGTGGGGGTCTCCAGTACTTCAAAGCGGGGGGATAATGGTAGTTTCTGTAGATCGGAATATCAAAACCTTGCATTTCCCAGTTGCTGGGTACCTGAATTTCCTTCCATTGACTTGTATCAAAATCAAGTTTCCAAAAATCAGTTGAGCGGTCGGCCGGTCGCTTGACCCAATTGAATTTCCACTTTCCATTGAGAGAATAGTAGAAATTTGAGCTTTCAGGGGCTCTTTTCAGTGCCGTTTCGCGGTCTTGGTATGGAATAAGACTGCAGTGCGTAGGCTCTCGATTCTGCTCAACCATTTCCGGATTTTCCCAGTCACACTTGGTTCCCAATTTTACCATCTCGCTCAATTACTTTTTCAATCCGCAACTGAATCCAAATTAAGTAGTTATAAATTATTACTTGTATTGAATAACTTAGTTGAATTATACCTTAAAATGATTTGAGGGACACAAATGACCACTAGAACCGATCAATACCGGACGATGATTTATAAGGCGCCCTACGAGATTTGCATTGAAAGGGCGAAGTATTATACCGAAAGTTATAAAGAAACGGAGGGGTTGCATCCTTCTATTCGTGCGGCACGCGCCCTTGAAAAAAATCTCGAAAATATGACGATTTATATACTAGATCAAGAGCAGATTGTAGGGAATAGGTCGAGCAAACTCGTGGGGTCAGTAATGTGCATCGAACGAGGCGATATGGTTCCGGTTGTCAACATGGACCTGAATAATATAAAAAAGAGGGAATCACAACCATTTCACATTTCCCCTGAGGATGAGAGATTACTGAGAAACGAGATCATCCCCTATTGGAAAGGAAAAACGGTAAGAGATTTGAAGGAAAAATCTTGGGAAAAGTTAGGGCTGTTGTGGAACATTAGCGTAGGGTTAGGATCGTGGTTAAGAAAATATCAACAGTTTGGTTGGACTTGGTTAAAGGAATACTATAATAGGCTAATAAAGGGACGTCTCTTACATGCTCGTGAGGGCATTAGAATGCTTGCGACTAATAACCCAAATTTCGTTAATAATATCTTTGATACACAGGGGCATTTAGTAATGGGGCATAAGAACATCTTAGAGAAGGGCTATAGCGGTCTTTGGGAACAGATAGAAAAGCGATTGCAGGAAGTGATTAAAGCCTTACCAATTGATCAGAAAGACCAGAACCAAATGCCTCTGAGTGATCCCTCACAATTTTTAGCGGAAATAACGAATAATTGGTCCCCGACAGAAGCGTTTAATGCACGATTTTCAAAAGAGAAGGAATTATCCTTGGATAATAAGGCGTTCCTCGAAGCCGCTCTTATATGTGTAAATGCTGCTATAAAATTCATCAAGAGATTTGCGGCTTTATCTGAGAAGCAAGCAGCTGAAACTAAAGATCCCGCAAGAAGCTCGGAACTCAAGCGCATAAGTGAAGTTTGTGAGTGGGTGGCCACTAATAAACCGCGCAATTTCAGAGAAGCGCTTCAGCTTGTTTGGTTCAATCACGTTATTGCTACAATTTCCCATGGAATGGGGGGCATCCTGGCAGTCGGTCGTCCGGATCAATATCTGTATCCATTTTATAGCGCGGATGTAGAAGCAGGGCGCATCACCGACGCAGAAGTAGTAGAATTATGTGAGGAATTGGTTATCAAATTGAGTTATAACCTCTTAATGCTACCAGCCTACGGCAAGGCAACTGCCTCCGAATTAGGGGGCGATAATGCAGCATTAACAGTTGGTGGGGTAGATAAAGAGGGGAATGATGCAGTAAATGAGTTGTCATACTTATTCATCGATGCTATTGAAAATGTCAAATCCATGACAAATTCTTTTTCCATTCGGATTCATCCTGAGAAGAACCCGAGAAAGTGGGTGGACCGGGCAATTGAAGTGTATTCCAAGACTAGTGGCCCTGCCATTTTCAATGATGCCATCATTATTCCAGCCTTGGAAAAAACAGGCGTATCACTGGAAGATGCTCGAGATTACGCAATAATTGGCTGCGTCGAGCCCACTTCTCAAGGGAATACTTTTGGAACGACGAGTGGGAACGATATTTCGCTTGTCGGACTATTAGAACTTGTCCTAACTAATGGTATGATACGCAGCGTGGGGAAAAAATACGGTTTAGAAACGGGGAATCCGGAGAATTTCACCTCATACGAGGAAATTTGGAAGGCATATTTGCAGCAGTTGAAGTATTTAATTAGTCATATGGTAAAATGTGTGAATATAAAGGACATTATTTATGCTAAATACTATCCGAGCCCCTTCATTTCGATGACCCTTGATCATTGCTTAGAAAACGCCTTGGATATGACGCAGGGCGGAGCAAAATATAATTTTAGTTCCATCTCGGGTAGAGGGCTTGGGACCGTGAGTGATAGTCTTGCGGCGCTGAAAAAAGTGGTGTTTGAAGAAAAGACCATGTCTATGAAAGAGATGGTCGAAACTCTCAACAAGCATTTCAAAAAGAAAGAAGTAGTTCAAACAATGCTGAAGAATAGAATCCCGAAATTTGGGAATGATGATGATTATGTAGATTCAATTGCAAAAGATGTGATGAACGCCTTCTGTGATGAAGTAAGCAGCAAGCCTTGCCTTCGGACTCCTGGAATCTACCGCCCGAGCTTTTTTTCCTATGGATTATATATTGTGGACGGATTTCTACTTGGTGCAACTCCAGATGGTCGCAATGCAGGCGAATCGATTTCAAATTCACTTTCTCCAGCAAATAATACTGAAATAAAAGGTCCAACGGCCGTACTGAAATCCTTAACTAAGCTAGATCATAAAAAAATCCCCAATGGTATGGCACTGAACATGAAATTCTTACCCACGCTCTTCGATACCCCCGAAAAACGTGAAAAAATCGCTAACTTACTGGATGCCTATCTCAGTATGGGGGGTATGGAAATCCAATTTAATGTAGTTCGACAAGAGGATTTAATTGATGCTCAGATGCATCCGGAACTGCATCAAGACCTGATCGTGCGGGTCTCTGGGTATAGCGCCTACTTCATTGATTTGGGGAAGCCAGTGCAAGATGACATTATAAAACGCTGTCAATTCAATTCTATATGACCACAAAATTGAATTCAAGGTTACTTTGATTCACTTGTGTCAGAGAGGGAAGGCATCAGTAGATTTGAAATTTCGCTCCAAGTATTTTCAAGATCCCATTTATTCCCCGATTTTATTTTACAAGATACTTGATGAAAAATCGTTTTTATTTGTTCGGATTCGGGATAATTAATCTGTGGGGCTAAGACGCTTAGGATATAGGGAGAGGCTCGGCTTCTGGTGTTCCTATTGGTTAAGGCATCGAAGAAAATGTAGGCGGTCCTTTTGATTTTCGGAATGTTGAGTAGAACGCCCTGAGGTTCTCCGACTTCATCCTGTCCATAAATAGAAGCCAAGGCATTGAATAGTTGATAATTGATTTTTTCTAATGGGAATGGAAGATCCACTGTCGGCGGAAATTGATCTTTCAAATAAGGGCCAATACGATCGTCCCACATCACAAAGCATAATATGAGCTCGCCTAAGGAGGCGGAACCATGTTCTTTAATGAAAGACGATTTTTGAATTTGTTGATTGGTTAAATTTTTAGCCTTATTTCGAGCGAGTTTGTGAGTAATATAGGCGAGGATATCTTCGTCTTTAATGGATTTGAGGACATGATCCACGTCATCTCCAATTAACTTGCTCCATCGAACATTTTCGGGCGAAGAGATTAAGGTTAGGAAAACAAAGGGAATGTGATTCCACTGCGAATTAGTTGAGACCATTTTAAAGAAATCATAGCCATTCATTTTCGGCATGATTATACCACTTACAATGAGGTCGGGAGGTTCTTTCTGCTTCCCAAGAAAATCTATCGCCTGAAGTCCATCTTGGGCGGTTATAACATCATATCCATTGTCTTCCAACAGGCTTTTTAAGCCAGACAAAAAATGCGATTCATTCTCGACTAGAAAGATTGACGAATTCAGATATTATCCCTCGGCTCAATGATGTTTTAATAGAACTTATTCAACGAGAACTTAAGTATTATTAAAATACTGATTTGAATGAAACATGGACGTTTTACATTTATAAATGTTTATGGCGATTGGAATTCACGCAATGACAGGGATTAAATTTCGGGCAATATACATTAGGGGCTATCAAATTCGAAAAATTTTATTCTGGAAATGTTAAAAAAACAATAATCCGTCTGTATTTTTGTGATTTTTACAGACAAAATAAGAATGAATTAAACTAGGATTTGGTGAATAGAGGGGGCGTTACTAACAGATTTGCTATTTTATCCCAAGTATCCTCAATATTCCATTCCATTCCTTTTTTCGTTTTAATTTTTGGAGATATTTCTTGAAATATCTCTTTAATTTGTAGCGATTCTAAGTAATTGATTTTTGGCGCTAAGACGCTCAGCATAAAGGGATAAGATCGTCCTATTACCTTTACATCTGTTCTCGAATCGAAGAAAACATAGCATTCCAATCCAACATTCTCAATGCTAAGCAATAATCCTTGAGCATCGTGAATGTCTCCCTGTCCATAAATGGAAATAACGGACTGGAACAATTGAAATCCAATGTTCTCTAAGGAAACCGGGAGATCTATGTTTCGAGGGAAATACCTTTTTAGGCTAGGACCCAATTTTTCATCCCATATCTCAAAAAGCAAAATGATATTAGTCTTATCTTTTAAAGAAACGGGCGCACTTCTGTCCAGATTTATATAGGGAAATATTTTTTCGACTTTTTTATTGATTAAACCCCTCTTCTGAATTCGAGCGAGCTTACCTGCTATTGTTGCCAGGATATCTTCATTTTTAAATGGTTCACTCTTTACAAGATAATCATCTGCGCCCAATGCTTTACCCCATGAAACATTTGCGGGAGAGGATAGATCTGTCAAAAAAATGAAGGGAATATGAGAGAAACGGGGATCATTTGAAACCATCAAAAAGAATTCATATCCATTCATATTGGGCATCAGAATTTCACTGATAATGATATCCGGAATGTGCTTTTTAAGCAAATTGAGTGCTTGTAAGCCATCCGATGCGGTCACTACTTCATATCCATTCTGTTCTAATACTGCTTTTAAGAATAAGATGAATTTGGCATCTTTATCCACAACGAAAACGACTGGTTTTAAAATGCAGCCCTCCGCTTGAATTTACTATTATTTATTTATTTCAACATATCTTATAAATGTTAATAAAAAGAGAAATCCAGCAAAAAAAATGAGTAAAAAGGCCGATTTAGGAATTTACGATGGGATAATTATAGTACTAGAGGCGTAGAGAGGATTTTAGAAATTTTATTCCAATATTTCTCGGGATTCCAATCTTTGCCCCTTTTAATAAGGGGAGTTATCTCGCTTAAAATTTCTTTGATCCTGAGAGATTCGAAGTAATTAATGCGAGGGGCAATTACGCCGACCATGAAGGGGCGTTGAAGACCTCGAGCCCGTTCATCATCGATTGCATCGAAATAGGTAAATCCTTGGCTCTTTATGTTCTCAATATTTAGTAAAACGCCTTGTGCTTCACGCATCCTTGTCTGTCCATAAATAGAGGCTACGCCATTGAAAAGTTGATACGCGATGCTTTCTATGGACACAGGGAAATTTATTTCTTTGGGATAATATTGTTTAAGCGTAGGACCAAGCCGGTCATCCCAGAGGCAGTAAATTAGAACGACAGAAGATTTTTCCGATTCTGAGATCGACGGGGTTGTATTAATCTTCAAATTGGAGAATAATTCTTCAACCTTTTTGTTGATGGATTCGATTTTTTGACTGCGTGAAATCTTTCCGGCGATGCTTGCGAGAAGATCCTCCTCTTTAAAGGGCTTTACCAGGTAGTCATCCACTCCCAGCATTTTCCCAAATCGAATATCTTGAGGGGATGTCTTGGCTGTTAAGAAGATAAAAGGTATGCTATTCCAAACGAGGTTTTCGGAGACTCTTTTGAAGAAGTCATAGCCATTCATCTCAGGCATCATAATATCGCTGATAATCAGATTTGGGAGGTTCGGAGTGTTGAGATTCGAGAGGATTTCAATGGCTTTAATACCATTCTCAGCGGTAATAACTTCATATCCATTGAATTCCAAGGTTAACTTCAAGTTGTATAAAACATCAAGATTGTCTTCAACAATAAGTAGTACAGGTTTCAAAAACAAGTCTCCAATTTTTCAGTCTTTGATTTTTATTTAATAATTATTTATATTTCATTTTGGGAATTAATTATTTTTCTAGTGAGGGGTCTTTTTCTAAGCGGGGGAGAAAAAGAAAGAAAGTAGTGCTTTTTCCGTAAGTACTTTCCACATGAATTTCCCCGCCATGAAACTGAGTAAAATTGAGAGCAATGGGTAATCCTAAACCAGTTCCGGGAATATTTTTAACCTCATCTGATCTGAAGAATCTTGTAAATAAGTAAGGGAGGTCTTCCTGTCGAATACCTCTCCCAAAGTCAGTGAAATGAAATAATACACCTTCAATATCTTTTGAATTATAGTTTCCTCTGTAGGAATTTATAGCTTTGACTTGAATTTTTGTTCCATTAGGCGAATATTTCAACGAGTTGTCTATAAAAATCCGAAATATTTCTCCCACTTTTTTAGGATCACCAAAAAGCTGAATATTTTGATCAACTGTTACCTCAATTTCTATATCCTTTACCGCGCGCTTTTGCTCTAATTGATTCAGAACCCTTTGGAGAACAGAAAAAGGAGAATAAGATATCCAGTCCAACTTAGTTTTTTGTTCATCTACTTGAGATAATAAAAGCAGATCATTGACTAATTCCGTTAATAAATCAGAATTTTGAATAATGTAATTAAAGAGGTTTCTTCTTTGATCATCTGTTAATTTATCTGAATATTTTTGAAGGTTACTCACCGATTGAGAGATGACGGAAACGGGTGTTCTCAATTCATGTGAAGCAGTTGAGATGAACTGTTTTTGAAGGGTCTCAAATTTTTTACGAGCAGTTATATCCCTCGCAATGCTGAGTACCGCTTTTTGACCTAAATAATCAATAATACGGGAGTTTACTTCAATAGGGATAATAATCCCATCCTGTCGTCTATGGGTCGCTTCAAAAATTGCGTATCCTTGTTTTGTCACTTCAATAATCCGTTTTGGAATTATTTCAGCAAATTCTGGCGAATATATATCATTTATAGACATCTTGAGAAGTTCTTCACGTTTGTACCTTAGCTTTTCACATATAACATCATTAACTTCAAGGAAATGACCTTCTAGATCACATATAGTTATAGAGTCACTTGCACTATTGAATAGCGTTTTAAATTTTTCTTCTGATTTTTGTAAAGCTTCCTCCGCTTTCTTTCGCGCCGTAATATCAATTAAACATTCAACGACTCCAAGAAATTCACCATTTAAATTTCTATAGGGGCGAGCCACAATTAAACAGGATTTCATTCCATTTGGTTTTATTTTTAAATCTGCCTCGTATTCATATGTTTCATTCCCATGCGATAGATATTCAATTGTACAGTTTGGGATCCCACAGAAACGAGTTTTCTTAATTTGATAGCATTTCCTCCCAATAATTTCTTCTTTTGGTAATCCTATAAAAGAGCAGAAAGTATCATTAAAACGTACCATATTATAATTCTTATCTATGAGGCAAATAGGAATGGAAATATTAAATACGTTATTAATTTCTGTAGTCACATTTTGAAGTTGTTTATGTGCTTTCTCTAATTCAATTGTCCGCGCTAGGACTAATTCTTCAAGACGATCTCGATAGGGTTTAAGTCCCTGTTTAATTGGCATCCGTTCAGTTTGGGTTCGGAAGGCAGTAATGCCGAAAGCCAGATCATCTGTTAACCGCATCAGTAAGACGATTTCTTCTTCGTCGAAAGCATCCTCTTCTTCTGAATACACATTTAAGGCACCTACAATGATTCCATCGGTAATTATTGGGAGAGCAATGGAGGATTTATATCCTCTTTTGCTTGCCTGTTCACGCCACGGTAAATAGTTAGGATCCTTAAGGATATTTTTTATAATAGAGGGCATACCAGTCCGAATTGCTTTGCCTGTTGGTCCTTGTCCACGTTCGCCATCGCCCCACGTAATATTTACAGTGTTTAAATAGCCATCTTCAAATCCCTTTTGAGCAACCGGACGAACAATTTTCTGTTCATTATTTTCTGCAAAACCGATCCAAGCTAATTTATAGCACCCTATTTCTATAATGATCTGACAGATTTCATTAAGTAGCTCGCTTTCTGAACGGGCTTGGACTGATGCTTCATTACAGCGACTCAGCATCAATAGCATACGATTAGTTTTTTGTAAAGAATCCGTGGTTTTATTTCTATCAGCCAATGAAATTTCCCTGTTTTTAATCTTATAATAGATCAAATTAGATAATCGGCGATAATAGAATATTTACAACATTTTCCCAATTCTTTTTAATATCCCAGTTCTCTTTTCTCTTTACTTGGTTCGATAGTTGGCCAAGAATTTGCTTTAATTCCAAAGATTTGAAATAATTAATTTCTGGGGCGATTACGCCCCACATGTATAATCGGGGAGCGCTTCGAGCAGATTTATCATTAGTTGAATCAAAGAAAAGGTATCCTTGGCGCCTAATATTTTCGAGATTGAGATGCAGGCTTTGAGGTTCAGTAATAGGCAAATTACCATAGATTGAAGAAATAGCACTAAATAACTGGAATGCAAGTTCGTCAATTGAAATGTTTGGAAAGTTTGGATTTTCTGGGAAGTAGCTCTGCAATTCAGGACCCGTCTTATCATTCCAAACTATGAACAACAGGGCAATCGATTCCTTGTTATATGTATCAAGTTTTTCTTGTTGCGTACTAAAAGGAGATAATATGCTGTTAAGTTTCTTATTAATCAAATTATTTTTTCTAGCTCTGGCAAGTTTTCCGGCAATACTCGCCAAGAGGTCCTCCTCTTTAACGGGTTTTACAATATAGTCATCGATTCCAAGCATTTTACCAAGTCTTATATCCTCAGGTAGATTTTTTGCTGTTAGATATATAAATGGGATCAGATTCCAAAGCGGATTCTTAGATATTTCTTTGAAAAGTTCATATCCGTCCATTTTGGGCATCATAATATCGCTGATAATAAGGGCAGGCAATTTTTCAGGTGCAAGATTGGTAAGACGGTTCATGGCATCTACGCCATTCTCTGCCGTAATTACCTCATAACCATTTAATTCAAGAATTATTTTTATATTGTATAGTAAATCTTGATTATCTTCGATAAGGAATATTATAGGTTTTGAGCCAGCACTTCTATTAGAAACTAATTCATCATTTTCTATCATCAGACAACCTCATTCAGATGGTTTCAGTTGGGGAATTTGTGTTGAATGGGGCAAGAAAACCGAAACCGTGGTTCCCATGCCAAAAGTACTTTCTATGTAAATACCACCTTCATGTATTTGTGTTAAGACGCGTGCAATTCCCAAGCCTAACCCAATTCCGGGGATTGTTATCACGTCTTTAGCGCGATAAAATTTGTCAAATATGCGAGGGAGATCCTCGGGCTTTATCCCATGCCCGGTATCCGCAAATGTAAGTAACATCCCATCGAGTGCTTTGGGATTATAGGCTCCCTTATAATGATCTATAACCATAATTTTGAAGAATGAATTGATATCGGAGTATTTAATCGCATTATCGATAATAATGCGAAATATTAACCTAATTTTTTCTGGATCGCCATATGAATTGATATCATTGGGAATTTGAGATTCAATATTGATATTTTTGGCTTGAACATAAGGGGTCATCTGAGTTAATACCTGATTGAGTACTTCTAGCAGATTATATTGTTTCCACTCTAGTATTAGTTGATTTTCATCAATTTTAGTGATTAATAACAGTTCTTCAATCATATCGGCTTGCAATTGTGCATTACGAAGTATAGTTTGTAGTAAATTCTCTTTTTGATCAGCCGATAATTGGGCGTGGTGTGTTTGAAGGGTGTTTAAGGATTGAATTACAACCGCGAGCGGCGTGCGTAATTCATGACTTACTGTTGAAAGAAAGTTGTTTTGCATATTTTCAAATCTTTGACGCTCAGAAATATCACGGGCTATACACATTATAGCAGGTTTTTTATTGTAATCGATTATTTTAGAATTGACTTCGAATGGAATTTTCACGCCATCACGCCGAATAAAATCAGCGTTATGTGTGAGATATCCAAATTGCTTTAGCGCCTCAATTTGTATTGCAATATCGCCATTACAAAAATTTAATTTTTCAGGAGTTAAAGGCAATAATTCATCTTTCGTATAACCTAATTCTTTGCAGGCCATCTCACTTATTTCCAAAAACTTGCCATTTAGATCGAGTATAAAAATCGCGTCGCTCGAACTATTGAACAAAGTTTTAAATTTTTCTTCGGATTGCCTTAATTGTTGTTCGGCTTCTTTTCTTTTTGTAATGTCTAAGGTATATTCGATTAATTGGGTTATTTCACCAAATTCATTAATAATTGGGAATGCAATAATTTCAAAATAACCTGGATTCCCCATTGGATCATAGTGAATATGATGTTCAGTTACAGGCTGTTTTGTTTGTTTCACTATTTCAAGAGGACACGGGTGGTTTTGGTCATTGCAAGGTTCATCGCGTTTATGGCTAAACCTATAACAGGTAATTGGCTCGGAGAGATTAGGTAATTTACAAGCTTTATTTGCTTTTATAATTGAATAATCCCGAACATCTATAATATACAGCGGGGAAACGATTGCATCAAAAATAGAATTTATAAATTTATTTTGATCTTCTAATGTCTTTTCTAAGTCCTCTATTTTATGCTGAAGCTCAGCGTAACTTAGGTCTTTTTCAACGAGCTTTTCCATATACATATCTCTTTTCATTATCTCTGTTTAAGTTGCTCAGGTTTTTAGGATATTCAAAATTTTATAAAGAGGTCTTATCAATTGTAGTTTATACGGAAAATAACAAATAGCAAATAAGAGATCTTATCGGTAACTGTTGCCCGTTTACGTGTTAAAAGAATAGAAATTAGGTTATGAAGTCTGAAATTATAGCATTTGAAAATTATCGAAAAACGGATGGATATGCATTTGGAAAAGAGATGGGAATCGAAGCAAGCTATTCGGGAGTGGATGTGGGAAAAAATGACCCAAACACAAGTCGCTCGATTTCCGTTACCCTGCTATGGCAGAATTCCAAACTTTGCAGGAGTGGAAGCGACTTCGAAACAGATTTTGAAATTGCCCGAATTTAAAAAAGCGAATCTTATATTTTCAGCACCGGATTTCGTACTTCATTCGCTCCGTGAAATAGTCCTTCAAAAGGGGAAGGACCTGTTGGTTGCAACGCCGCACATTAAAGCTTTTTTAATCCTGAAGGATATACCTCCACCAACTATTTCTAAGGCGGTTACTATTAAAGAGATGTATCGATACGGAACGGAAGTCAAATTGAATCAAATTGCACGGACGATTGAGATCTTTTGTCAGGGGAGCGTTGCGGTTGATCGAAAAGGGAATCGTCTTGGAAAAGGGAAAGGCTATGGCGACCAGGAATTTAACCTTCTTCAATCAGAAGGTTTGATTAATAACCAAACAATGGTGCTTACCATAATTCACGACATTCAAGTGCTAGATGATTTCTCCTATCTGATGGAATCCAGAGATGTAAAGGTACAGATAATCCTCACGCCGAAAGAGGTTATCAGGTTATGATTTTAACGATAAAGAGAAAAGTGTTTAATTGATAATAAAAAAAAGATATTTAAAATCCAAAAATTTAATAGATAGATTATAATTTTTTTTTTAACATCCGATTTTATAAATTGGAGGAAAACGAAAATGATCACAGGAAGAGTTATTGGCGGAATAATTGCTTTATTTGGCGGATTTATGGTTGTCTTGGCGGTTTTATTGAATACTGCGGCAATTCACACTGGCGGACATACTTTGGTAGCATGGATAGTAAATTTAATTATTGGCTTATGGGCAATAATAGGTGGAATTCTAGGGATATTTAAGCAGGGAACTGGTGGTTTAATAGCGTTAGTAGCAGGCTTAGCTGCTAGTCTTTGTGAAATATTATACTATCTTAATCCCTTAAGGGCTCCATATCTTTATCAATACATGCCGTTGGAGACGTGGTTAGTCTTCGTCATTCCATATATCACGCTAGAAGGCATTATAATGGCTGTGGGCGGTATTATTATACTCGCCAGCAAGAAATAAACCAACAGTTCTATCAATTCTTTTTTTTATAGTCTGTAGAATTTATTAAAGATATATAATTCTCTCAAATTTAGATGATTTCTCCTATCTGATGGAATCCAGAAATGTAAAGGTGTAGATTATCCTCACGCCAAAAGGAATTATCGGAGTTTAATTTGGAGCGAACTGAAAGAAAAAAAAGAGTTGTAAAATTTTTCGGCTTTTTATTCGCCCTTTACTATTGTCTTCAACCGCTTTAGCTCCATAAGCATATCATCGCGGAGAGCTGTAAATGCAGGGAGTCCAGCTTTTATAACAGGTCCATCTGCGGGTGGGGCGGGAGGCGCCATTGGCAACGAAGGAGGTCCTCCGGGTGCGATTGTTGTTTTTATAGGAGAGGGAGCGCATGGGGGTGCAGGTGGTCGTGAAGGAATTGTAGGACTTAAGATGGTAACTAGTTTTGAGGCCGCTGATGGAGGGCCAATGCGAGAAGCCGTGTTTATCTGTGGTCCTTCGGTTTTGACCCCTAATTCGACGCGACCCCAACGAAAGAAGCGATGCCCAGCATGTTTTTTCAGGCAGTTGTAATTTGAGCATAAATCATCCTTATCTTTCATGCAGAAGTAGAGATACTCGCCGTCACCCAACTGCCTGCCGCAGGAATTGCAAATTAAATCAGTTTTATAGATATGGACTTGTCCATCAACCGGTACTTCAATTTCATAAACCTTCATTTTTTTACTCATTCGTATCATCTCATTCCGTTATAATATTTGAAAAACAGAGAAGATGGCAGCAATTAAAGTCAAAAAAATCCCTGCCGTTGCGCTGGAAAAGGCGATATTTAATTTCCCTGCTTTTTGATTGTTCAAGACCTGATTGTTTAGAAGGGCATCGGACATATTCTTGAGATATTCATTTTTCACGATGGTTTCGTCGTATTTGGTCAGCAAATCGTCAATTTGCTCTGGTTGCAACACATTGAAAAGTTGCATATAGTTTTTCAATTTCACCGTTAATAGGGCATAAATACCAGCAAGGGTGAAGCAAATTGTGCTTGCAACGAAGAAAACAATGTAGAGAAAATTAGAGGGCGCGATATCGGATGCGACCATTCCAGTAATCAATCCGGCAATAATGCCAGAAAAACCCAGAATCATGCTTGCCTTATTTTCTAGAGTTTCTTTGCGTTTTTCTTCAAGATCAAAACCATCCTTGTAAAATCCAAGAAGGGCATTCAACGTATCGGTGTGTATTTTACCTGAAACCTTTTTCTCATCTTTTTGCAGTTCTATCGACATATTCTCTTTACCTCGTTGTTTAGTAGATATCCTTAATCCGCAATTTAAATTTATTTTATGAAGTATTACTCTTTTTACTAGGTAATTAGAATCTATAAATTTATTAGAGAGGTTTTCCTTCCTTCAAATAACCGACTTGAAAAAATCGGAGGCAAATGAAAATGAGTGCAGCGAGAGTTATTGGCGGGCTAATTGCCTTGTTTGGCGGGTTTATAGTCTTGCTGGCATGTTTAATGACTACTGGTGCGTTTGCGCTTGGCGGAATTTTCTTAACGCAGTGGCTAATAAACTTTTTAATTGCCATACTGGGAACAATCGGCGGAATTCTGGGGATAGCTAATAAGGGATCCGGTGGCGGGCTAGCGTTAATAGCGGGCTTATTTGCTATTATTTGTGAAGTATTATTCTGGATTAATCCCGCGACTTTTACGGTATTTTCTCAGTATATGCTTTTAGAAACATGGTTAAGCTTTGTCATCCCATATGTCACACTTGAAGGCATTTTCATGACGTTAGGTGGCATTATTATACTCGCCGGCAGTTCAAAATAGTCCAACTTTAATCTCAATACCTTTTTTTATTTTATTATTTATTAAATAGAAATTAAATTTTGAGAAGTAATTGTTCCCTTGTGCAATGCGGTAGCAATTAGAACGCCGGAAACGCCAGCATCCTTCAGAACTTCAAGATCCTGAATGTTGCGAGCACCACCACCTGAAATTATGGGAATGGAAGTGTTTTGGAGTATCTTTCGTAAAGTTGGAGTCATAACCCCGCTTTCGGAGCCAACTTTAGTTAGTTCAAGAATAATTAATTCTTGAATCCCGAATTTCTCAAATAAATGAATTGCTTCTAAAGCTGAACTCAACTGTAGTTTATTGCCTTTAGAAAGGATTCGCCCATTTTTTAAATCCAGGCTGACAATTAATTTCTGGGGCGATACCTGCGTTATAATAACTTCAAGATTGGAAAGGGATCGGAGGGTTTCGGTCCCAATAATAACTTTTCCCACGTCTTTCTGTAATAAGGTCTGAACGGCATTGAGGTCATCGATGCCAGCATCGAGCATAATACTTAAGTTCGTTTGACCGATTATTTCTGGAAGGTAGGGAAAGGTGTAATTCTGATGTAAAATGGCATCCAAATCGGCAATATAGAGTTCATTGATTGGAAAGAGGCGCTTGAAAGCAAGAGCCACATCAAGCGGATTCGTGCTGGTTGTTAATTTACTCTGAATTGGAGTATACTTATTGCGTTCACCCTTAATTCCATGGACAACTTGTCCATTTAGAATATCGAGGACAGGAATGATCCGCATAGTATTCCAATTGGAGTATTAGGGATCGCGAATGCCGATTTCGGAAATTGTAAAGATGCATTCGCCTTCCGGAAGGCTCGGGCTATCAATGAGTTTCGCAACCCGGCGCGTATCTTTGCTCTTCTTTAAGTAAAGGCGGGTCTGTGGGACATGTGCCAGAATGTTACCCCCAACGGACCGGGTCGGATCGCCGAAGATTGCGGAGGGGTCCGCCATCGCTTGATTCGTTAAAAATACTACGCATGAGTAAATATCCGCCATTCTTTGGAGGGTATGTAGATGCCGGTTCAGTTTTCCTTGCCGCGTAGGAAGGTTCTCTCGGCCCATGTACTCGGCACGAAAATGGGAGGTGACAGAGTCGACTACGATCAGCTTCACATTTTTCTCTACAATCATTTCCTGAGCCTTATCGGTGATAAACATTTGGTGATCGGAGTTATAGACCCGCGCAACCTGGATGTTTTCTAGAATCTTATCTGGGTCCAATCCTAGCGCGGTAGCCATTTGCACGATCCGCTCCGGACGGAAGGTTCCTTCGGAATCAATATAGATTGCACTCCCATTCAATCCGCCTTTCTCAGGGGGTTGCTGCACGCAGACTGCGAGTTGATGTGCAATCTGTGTTTTTCCCGTTCGAAACTCCCCAAAAACTTCAGTGATGGCTTGGGCTTCCACACCCCCGCCGAGTAAAGTATCTAAATTTTGCGAGCAGGTTGTTATTTTACCGATATTTTGTCGCAGTTTATAGATAAGATTCGCAGGTTTAAAAGTAAATTCGGCTTTCTGCCTCGCCGCTATTATCAATTTTTGGGAAGTGGCAAGCCCAAGTTCAGCGACGGCATTTAATTCTGACGGAGTCGCTACTGCAATCGAGACAATGGTAGGATAGCCGGACTCTCGTAATTTTGCTTCGGTCTTAGGACCAATCCCGGGAAGTTCAGTAAGTTCGCTTTTTATGTGCGGTTCACTCCCTTCTCCTACTTCGCCTTTCTCGTCTTCCCCGAGGATCTCCTCTTCTAACTCATCTTCAGAATCTGAATCTTCCGGTTTTTTACCTTTTTTTTTGGTTGGCATTCTATCTTCCACCGCTTCATTCTATAAAATAATAAATCCTATTTTAGATATCTAATTTAGACTTAAAATAACTTTGTGATTTTTGTCGGCTATTATGGCGATAAGATTTTGCTTTAGGACTCTCAGGAATTTAGTTTTAATTTGAAAGCAACGCTGAAAATTCTTCAGTTCTATGTACTGGTTTATTCTTTCTTAACTATTTTGCTCCAAATGCTGGGATTTTCCGTTGTCAGAGCATCTCTTAATTCTTATTCGACCTGTCTATGGTATGTAATAGATCAGTATATTAAAAGTTAGATCACGGATTACTTGAGTGATTTAACGATGCCCCTTCGGGAGTTTAGAGCGATTTGTATGAATATATATAACGTTAATAAAGTATCAGCAAATATTGCCTCGATTTAATTAAAAAGGATATAAGAAGTATAAGATGAATAAGATGAATAAACAATAATGACAGATGATAAAATTACCAGAAAGAAGGGAATTAAAAAATTGGCAAGAAGAATTTTAAGAGTAAATATGTCCAATTTAACCACAAAATTTGAAGACCTACCCGAAGAGTACAAAGCACTCGGCGGACGTGGCCTGACTTCGACCATTGTAGCGAAAGAAGTCCCTCCTACATGTGATCCAATAGGCATTCATAATAAACTCGTATTTGCTCCTGGAATCGTGACTGGAACGACAGCGCCCACCTCTGGGCGTATTTCTGTGGGTGGAAAATCACCACTGACTGGAGGCATAAAGGAAGCAAATGCAGGTACACCTTTTGGTCAAAGGCTAGCAAGAATGCGCATTGCAGCAATAATAGTAGAAGGCAAAGCCAAAGGAAACGATTATTATTTATTAAAACTGACGAAAGACAAAACAGAGTTAGTTAAGGCAGGCAAATGGGTCGGAAGAGGGTTATACGACGTATATAGAGAGATGTTCAAGGAATTTGGGGAAAAGAAGGCAAGTATTTGTGGTGCTGGAATTGCGGCGGAGCTCCGAGGAGCTATGGCAGGTGTTTGCTTTAGTGATCCAGAAGGATTGCCCAGTAGATACGCTGGAAGAGGCGGGCTTGGTGCTGTTATGGCATCCAAAGGATTAAAATTTATAGTTGTTGATGATACGGGAGCACCAGGCGTTGAAATTGCAGATAAAGAAATCTTTGACGGAGGAATAGCCAAAGTCCGAGATGCCCTTATGACACATAGCGTAACCAAAAAGGGTGGCGCGCTCAATTCCTATGGGACTAGTGTGCTGGTTAATATCATTAATGAGGCTCAAGGATTACCTCAGAATAATTTTTCCAGTGGGCAAGATAAAAGAGCCGAAAAAATCTCAGGAGAGGCAAAAGCCGAGGCTATAAAGAGGAACGGGGGCGTTCGTCCTCATTTCTGTAGTCCCGGATGTATCATCCAATGTTCCGAAGTATGGACGAAACCAGGCGGAAAAGATCCTGTCGGAGTTTTGGAATATGAGAGCGTGTGGGCGCTTGGAGCGAATAGTGGAATTTACGATTTGGATATCATCGCTGAACTGAACCGCGCCTGCAATGATTTAGGGACAGATACTATTGAAACCGGCGGTACTATTGGGGTCGCCATGGAAGGAGGCTTACTTAAATTCGGCGATGGAAAAGGCGCCTTAGGTCTCATGGAGGAAATCCGTAAAAAGACACCCTTAGGACGAATCTTAGCTAATGGAACACAATTCACCGGAAAAGCCTTTGGTGTGACACGAATCCCCACGGTTAAAGGGCAAAGCATACCGGCTTATGATCCACGGGCAATCAAAGGGATTGGAGTGACATTTGCAACTACCCCCATGGGCGCAGACCACACAGCGGGCTATGCGATTGCACCTGAAATTATGGGTGTGGGCGGGAAGGTAGATCCAAGGGATCCTAAGAAAGCGGAGATATCTCGGAACTTGCAATTAGCGACCGCCGCTCTTGATGCAACGGGATACTGCCTTTTCGTTGCTTTTGCAGTGCTTGACATTCCTGCAGCCTTGCAAGGAGTGGTTGAATCGTTAAACGGCGTCTTAGGAACTACCTTAACGGTCGAGGATGTGCCTAAGATTGGGCAACAAATCATCGATATCGAGCGTAATTTCAATAAAGCGGCTGGATTCACCTCTGTGAATGATAGGCTACCAGAATTTTTCGTAGAAGAAAAATTGCCACCCTCTAATGAAGTCTTCAATGTAACAAATGAAGAGTTAGATAGCGTATTTTAAACTCCCCCCTTTTTTTTCCAGATATGACAATTCAAATAAAATTGTTTGGTGATCTTCGGAAAAAAGTTCAAGCAGAGGTCCTTGCAGGTGGATCTCCAGTAATTTTGACTCTTGATGATCCAAAGCTAGAAAGGGTCTCCGATATATTAAGGAATTTAAGCCTAGAAGAAACCGAAATCAGTCACATCTTTGTGAATGGCAAATATTCAGGATTTAGAAAAAAAGTTAATCCGAACGATGTTATTTCCTTCTTTCCAAAGAACATGGGATTGCTCTATAAATGGTATTTTCATAGGGACGAAGATGAATAAAACCAACCAAATCGCCGTTACCGTCAAGTTCTTTGCAACTTTAAGAGCATATGGTCCCACTGAAGAAAAATTAACGATTCCAGAAAAAAGCCCCGTTCAATTCCTCTTTGATAAATATCAAATTCCCGAAGAAGAGAGAAGGGCCATTATAATGATCAATGGAAAGCCACACCAAGACCTAAATACTATTCTAAAAAATGGTGATATAATTGCGATTTTTCCTCCAATTGGTGGTGGATAAGTATAAATAATTGAAAGGGTTCCATTGAAGAAAAAGAGTATTAGAGAAAAGGTCTTAATATGATTATTGCTGTAACTGGCATTTCTTCTGGACTTGGGAAAACTTTGATGCCTAAACTTCAAAAGGATCCTCTAATTGAAAAAATAATGGGAATAGATATCGCGGATTATGCGGGCGCTCCTGAAAAAATCGAGTTTTTCAAGGTAGATGTACGGGACAAGGAAGGATTGGACCGGGCTTTAAAAAATGTGGAGATATTAGTTCATCTTGCATTTATTGTGAATCCTAAAAAATTGCCGAAGATCAAGACAATCTATGATATCAATGTGAATGGCTCAAAAAATGTGTTTCAAGCGGCTGCCAAAAACAGTGTAAAAAAAATCATCCATCTTTCAAGCCAGTCGGTCTATGGACATCTGAAAGAGTGTGCCTCAGTTGTATCAGAAGAGGCTCCACGCCTTGGAATAAAAACGACCAATTTTTATTATGCCCATACGAAAGCCCTCGTTGAAGAATACCTTGATGAATTTGAAAAACTTCATCCAGATATAGCAGTCATTCGCTTTCGCCCTCCAATCATAGCAGGTCCTCATTTCATTCAAAATCGGGGCTTATTCACGGCAAAAAATAAGAGAAGGATATATACCCTATTACCCGAGGGCGCGGCTAGAATTACATCGCTACAATTTATTCATGAGGAAGACTTAACTGATATTTTAATCGCCGCCATTAAAAGGGACCTCCGCGGGGCATATAATATCTCAAGTAATATATTAGGAGACTTCTCTCAATTTATGCATCAGGAATATGGGGTGAAAATTACCAAAATCCCACGATTCCTGGCGAAGTTTGCAGTGAGGCTCGGTAGAATCTGGCCAAAATTACGGTGGGCGCAAGCAATTCTCTATAATTCGCTTCTAGATACGACGAAGATTGAGCATGAACTGGGTTGGAAACCGAAATATACGACGGAAGAATGTATTCGAGAAATGAACCGATAGAAGATTTCGTAAAAGGAATTCTAGTTTTTCTAGTTTTACTTTCTTCTCTCATATGATGAATAAATTGGGGGAAGATTTATTTTTTATCTTCTTTTTTGGTGATATCCACTTCTTGAGTTGTTAAGCGCTGGATTTTCATATATTTCTCTTTCCGGTCCTTATAGATAGCAATGGTTTTCTTTCCGCGCGCCGTTAAGTTCGTCTCAGCATCGACCAGCAGAAGATCCTGGAGGGTCCTAATGATAATCGATACCTTTTTCGGGTCGATTCCGGTTCCTGCCGCAATGTTTTCAGGGGTTTTCAATCCCAAATCCATCGTGAGGAGGGTAACAACCCCGGAAAGCCCGAACATTTCGAAGAGCCGTTCGAGAATCCATTCAATAGAGATTTCTTGGTCCTTGAGATATTCTTCAATGGGGAAGAACTCGTTGATGATTTTGTTTGCGCCGAAGAAGACGTCAATGTTGCCCCTCCAGTTATCAAGTTCTTTCTTGAAATGGTCTTCAAATCGAATCGTGACCTGCGCCAATTTTCGGCGGATGATGGGGAGGTCGGCACTTGATAGCACTGCAGTGATCACTTGGAAGCCGTATTGGAAGAGGATTTTATTGTCCATGTGATCAATGGTTTTAAGTGCACGCTTTGATTGAACAATTTCCTGCACTATGGAGGAGATTCCTATTAAGGCACTTGTGACAAGGCTGGCATCCGTAGTGGTAACTCCACCGAGGCGTTTATCATATAAGGGAATTCCAGTCTTCGTTAGAATGTAAATATGCTTTATTTTCTTCTCCCATTTTCGTTCTCTCCATTTATTTCGGAAGCCATATCCTGCCACAATGGCGCAAAGGGCTCCAGCAACTCCGAAAATCCACGAGTTCTTTTCGAACCAAGATAAAGGTTGGCCAGTAATCACCATCGTAATAGTCTTACTCATCAACAAGTGCCCATTCTTCGTCGTCGCATTGACAATGATCGTATAGGTCCCTGGGGCTTTCCCTGCAGTATTC
>Ga0315277_10000666_pt1 | contig 53636 bp, 49 predicted proteins | sample YL17G05_15_MG_FD_203695 | JGI IMG/M metagenome (GOLD analysis project Ga0315277, IMG submission 203695) | Sediment microbial communities from Yellowstone Lake, YNP, Wyoming, USA - YL17G05_15 | ecosystem: Environmental > Aquatic > Freshwater > Lake > Sediment | place: USA: Wyoming | collected... | reverse complement strand
ATCATCAAAAAACATAACGCATCATTTTTGCCCTTTTTCATGGTTTTCGCCACTCTTAGAGAGGAAGAAATCCCGTCCCCGCCTTGTAGGGGCAGGATCTCCGGATTTCGGGACAGGCTCTAAAGTAAGAGACATCTGATGCGGACCTCACGAATTGCATGGCGGGCCCGATCATTCCGGCGATTGTAGCCGCAGCACTGCCGGCAGACAAGCAACTTGACCCGGCCCTCTCCGATAGGGGATGGCACGACATGGGAATATGCCAATCTAATACTGAAAAACGGCCCGAAAAACGCGCTGCAAGATCGAAATTTTGGGGGTGATTGGGGCTAATTTCATTGGCAGCAACAATCAACGTGGTCCGACCCCGTTGCCACGAGGGGCGTGATACAATGGGGCCGATGAAAAAGGCGTTTCGCTACAACAGTACTGCCGTGGCCATCGCGATCATTCTGGTCGCCGTGTCGACGATTATCCTGAGTTCGTTCAGCTACGTCCACTGGGTAGGCAAGGAAAATCAGATCGATACGACGATTCGCCAGGGAAACGACAAGCTCCTGTCGCAGTACGTCGATCAGATTGAACAGAAGATCATCGAAAACGACGGCTTCCTGTCCGACATGATCGATGTGAACGATCCGAACTCCTGGCGGTCCAGTGTCGAGCTGATCAAGAAGGGGGATTTCAACGTCGATGAGGTCTTCATTTTCCGGATCGGCCAGAACTACCCGGTGTACCCGCCTTACAGCGATGCCATCAAAAACGCCTGGGCCAGCGTCAACAGGAGCTACCGGGAAGAACCGGACTTGCGCGCGCTGGTCCTGAACCAGACCAACCATCTGCACAAGGAGCGCAGCTCCAACTATTTTTTTGCTTCCTATGTGCTCAAAGAAAGCCGCGGCGGAGCCAGGCACCTGATCTTTTTTCAGATGAACATCAGCAAGATCCTGGCCATGGTGGACCGGTACCTGCACAAACTGGACTCCGATTACTACGTGAGTGTGGTGGATTTCGACAATATCAGCGTGCGCGCTCAATACCAGCCGCTGTCGCGGAACGCCAAATACTTTTTGGACAAGCGTTTTCCGGGCACGCTCTACAAATGGCTCGTCCAGGTGGTGCCGCGCAATTACAGCGAAATGGAGCGCAATGAGCGCAACCGGCGCCGGGCAAATCTGTTCCTGATCATCCTCAGCATGAGCATGATTTTCTGCTGCCTGGCGATCCTATACGTGCTCAGCCTGCGGGAACGGCAGCTGGTGCAACTCAAAGAGGATTTCATCAACAACGTGAGTCATGAACTGAAAACTCCGTTATCGCTCATCCGCATGTTCAGCGAGATCCTGGTCACCAATCGGGTCAAGAACGATGAGGCCAGGCAAGAGTATTACAGCATCATCCACAACGAAAGCGACCGCATGGGACGCCTGATCTCCAACCTGCTCGATTTCGGCCACCTCGAGCGCAAACAGCATAACCTGAACCTCGAGAGGACCAATATGGCACAGCTGGTGCTGAAGGAACTCGAGGCGTATCGCTACCAGATCCAGAAAGAAGGGTTCGAGCTGATCACGAAAATAGAGGAGAACGTTCCGGACATCCTGGCGGATCCAAACGCAATCAGCATGGCGCTGTTTAACCTTCTCGATAACGCCGTGAAATATTCGGGTGACTGCAAGCGCATCCATGTCACCGTGGCCCGGAGCAACGGCACCGTGGACATCGCCGTGCAGGACGAAGGGCTTGGCATTCCGGAATCCGAGCGGCAGAAGATCTTCGACAAGTTCTTCCGCGGCAGCAGTGCCGGCGTCAAAAAAATCCGTGGCAGCGGAATCGGGCTTTCCATCACGCGGCAAGTCGCGGAAATGCATGGCGGAGAGGTGCGCCTGGTAAGCGAAGTGGGACGGGGCAGTACCTTCACGCTGAAATTACCGATCGATAGCGGAGCCCGGATTCCCGGCCGGGACTTGTCCAGGAAGCCCGGGGCATCCATGCCCACCGCGCACAGGTGACACAATGCAGAAGATCCTGATCATTGAAGATGAGCCTGAAATGGCCCGCGGCCTGAAGGACATCCTCGAGTTCGAGGGATACCAGGCGATCCTTGCCGGCACCGCCAAAGAGGGTCTGCAGGCGCTCGCCCGCGATGTCCCCGATTGCATCATCCTCGACCTGATGCTGCCGGACGCCAGCGGCTACCAGGTTTGCGCCCAGATCCGGCGCCAAAAGGCCAAGACGCCGATCATCATGCTGACGGCGAAAGCCCAGGAATACGACAAGATCCGGGGATTGGAAGTGGGGGCGGACGACTACCTTACCAAGCCCTTCAGTGTCGGCGAGCTGTTAGCCCGCGTCATGGCCCTCCTGCGCCGGAGCCTGCAGTACCAGCACGAGGTGGATGTAATCCAGGTGGGAACCAGCCGTGTCGACGTGACCCACTTTACGGTCCGGCGGGGCCGAAAAGAGTACTCTCTGTCTCACTATGAAGTCGAGTTGTTGAAGCTTCTGTTTGCCAACGCCAACCAGCCGGTCACAAGAGATGAGATGCTCAACAAGATCTGGGGAACCCAGAATTATCCCACCAATCGGACGGTGGACAATTTCATCGTGAAGCTGAGAAAGAAGCTTGAAGAGGACTACCGGAATCCGAAGCACATTCTGACCATCTACGGTGTCGGTTATAAGCTCAGCCCATGAACTACGTTTTGGACGTGCTTCGAACCCTGGCTTTTCGTCCCCGCGCGTTGCGGGCCTTGTCCGGCCGTCACGCTGTCTCTATCGGCATCCTGGTCCTGGCTCTTGGATTTTCAGCTTATGTCCTGGTGCGCAGTTCAGTCTATGCCGCCCTGATCCGCGCCCCCTACATTCAGGAACATCCAAACGCCCTCGAAGTGTTTCTTGACAGCAACCTGCTGCAGACGGTTCTCTTCCTGACCCTTGTGTATGTACCGTCAATCATCGCCCTGAGCAACGCCCTTGCTGGCGACGGCCTCGGATTTTCCATCTCACGAGCCGAGTATACCGGACACTTGTCAGCGCTGCTGCCTTTGTGGGGATCCTTGTTACTCGTCGCAGCTCCCGTGCAGTGGATTGTGCCCCAATTTCTGATCCTGGGGATTGTGGACATCAGCCTGGGGATGCTGTGGCTTCTGGCGTCCCTGGCGATCTGCACCGTGTGGGCGTTACGAGAACTGAATTACCTGCCTGCGGCCGCGGCCCTGGGAGTGTTCGCCCTCTCCTGGTTCACGCTCCCGGTATTTTTCGTGCTGGCCAACGTCTTGTTGGCGCTCCCGCTTTTTCTTGTGCTTCCGGTGCTGGTCGTTTTTATTCAACGCGTGCGCGCACTGCTGGCGACCAAAGCCCTGCTGCGCGGCTTCCGCCATCATTTGCAGACTCTCACGAGTAATCCCCGGGACGCCGATGCGCATTTTCAGCTCGGGCTGCTTCATTTCCGGAACGGCCATCATGAAACCGCGCGCGGCTACTTCGAACAGGCGCTCGCCATCGATGCGCAGGACCCCGATTATCACTATCATATGGGGAGGATTCACGAGGGTTGTGACGATTGGGCAAAAGCAGCCGAGGAGTTTGAGGAAACCTACAGGCTGAATCCCGAGTATGGAACAGGAGACATCTTCCGCGAAGTCGGAAAAGGGTGCCTGCACACCGGCCGTGTCGAAAAGGCAATCGAGTTTCTGCGTTTTTTCCTGGAACGGCGGGCCTCCGATCCGGAGGGGAGATACTGGCTTGCGGTGGCCCTCCACAGGGCAGGCAAGACCGATGAAATGCGCTCGCACCTGAATCAGGTTCTCGATCAGGCGCGCACCAACCCGCGCTTTTTCCGCAGGCAAAATCGCGCCTGGATTTACCGGTCCCGCCTCCTGCTGCGCGGCCCCTCCTGATTCGCATTTCTTGCCAGATTTCTACTGCGGCGGCGAATCCGGGCATGTCTGCCGCCTTTCGGGCCAAAAAGCAAAAACGCCACGGATTCCACGGATTCCACAGATTTAAAAAGCATAGCGGATCCTACGTTTGTGCTGGAGCGACCTGCCCAGCACATGATTGAAATGTTTTTTAACAAATCCGTGAAATCCGTGGAATCCGTGGCGTTCTTGTTTTGATTTCTCCAGGAGTGAGTCCCACTCCCGATTACAATTAATTACAATCCTCCACATTGTGGTGACAACATCCCTCCGGAAATTTCCTATATTTACCTCTCTCGTGAGGGGGATATGCAGCAATTTTTGTATCCATGGTCATCCGCAGCCGAAATAGCCCGGCTGACGCACAACCTTTCGTACCTGTACCGGATGGATTGGTTCGACAAAACCATCGTATTCGCCTATTTTGCCATCCTGGCGATTCTGAGCTTTTACGGCTTCCACCGCTACATGCTCGTCTGGCTATTCCACCGCAAACGGAAGCTCGCCGCTGTCTGCCGCCAGCGCTTTCAGGAATTGCCGCAGGTCACCGTTCAGCTTCCGTTCTACAATGAAATGTATGTGGTGAAACGCGTGGTCGATGCCGTCTGCGCATTCGACTATCCGCGCGACCGGTTTGAGGTGCAGCTCCTGGACGACTCGACGGATGAAACCCAAAAAATCGCCCGCGAACTTGCCGAGGAGTGGCGCCGGCGCGGCATTGATATTCACTACATTCATCGCAGTGACCGGTCCGGCTTCAAGGCCGGCGCGCTCGAAAACGGCATGAAGACCGCCAAAGGCGAGTTCATCGCCATCTTTGATGCCGACTTCGTTCCTGATCCCGATTTCCCGCAAAGAGCAATCCACTATTTCACCGATCCGAAGATCGGGCTCGTGCAGGGACGTTGGGAGCACATCAACCGGGATTACTCCTTCCTCACCCGGGCGCAGGCAATTCTCCTCGACGGCCATTTCATGATGGAGAGCAATACCCGGTTTTTGAGCGGCCGTTTCTTCAACTTTAACGGGACCGCCGGGATCCTGCGCAGGCAGACGATCGTGGATGCCGGCGGCTGGGAACACGACACCTTGACCGAGGACCTGGATCTCAGCTACCGGGCCCAGCTGAAGGGCTGGAAATTCCTCTTTCTGCCGGACCTCCCTGCTCCTGCCGAACTGCCGGTGGAAATGAACTCGTTCAAGGCCCAGCAGTGCCGCTGGGCAAAGGGCGCCATGCAGGTAGGGAAGAAAGTTCTGCCGCGCCTCCTCAGGAGCGACATCAGCGCCGGTGAAAAGCTCGAGGGTTGGTACCACCTGACCGGCAATGTCTGCTATCCATTGATGCTGGTGCTTGCGTTGCTTCTGTTCCCCGCCCTGATCATCCGCTTTAATCAGGGATGGTTCGAACTGGTGACCATCGACCTACCGCTGTTCATTCTGTCCTTCACCAGTGTGAACTGTTTCTACATCACCGGCCAGAAGGCCCTGCACAAGGACTGGCTCAGGCGGATCCTGTACCTGCCGGGCCTCATGGCGGTCGGCATTGGCATTACGCTGGTGGTGGCGAAATCGGTGATGGAAGGCGCCGTCGGCTATAAGAGCCCGTTCGTGCGCACGCCCAAATTTTCCGTGGAAGGGAACACTTCGGAATGGAAGCGGAAGAAGTATCGCGGCCGGATGGGTTTCATGCCGCTGCTCGAAATCGCTTTCGGAATCTACTTCACGTATATGAACTTTTATGCGTGGCGCCTCGGGATCTATGGAATCATGCCATTCCTGTGCCTGTTCCAGTTCGGGTATCTGTACACCGGCCTGAGTTCCCTGTTCCAGAACCTCAAACGGATGGATTGGCCGATTGTGAAACTGCTCGGAAAGTTCCCCTGGATCCCGGACAAGGAAGAATTGGATCCAAAACCCGGAAAGGCCTGAGCGGATTCTCCGTCAGTCGCGCATTATGGCACTGCGCCGGATTGCGTCGGCAAGCGTTTCTCCCGTCAACCGGAAATAGTCCTCCGGCGTGTCGATGTCCTCAAAGGCGCCCGTTTCTTCCGTCTCCAGCCAGGCTGCGGCAGCTCTGTACGGGCCGATAATGTCCTTTGGATTCGCCTCGGGAGGCGCGGCGAGGAGATCCTCGATCAACCTGCGGCCGAAGATCGCGGGGTGTCCTGACGCTCCGTGCCTGCGCGGGAGTGCCAACTGCGCCGCGGAACTCTCAAACAGCACGACCAATGAACGCACCAGTCCCGGTGAGATCCAGGGCTGATCCACGGGCCAGACAAGGCACCCGTCGCATGCGGCGTCCAAAGGATCGAGAGCCAGCCGCAGCGAGGAAAACTGCCCGCGTTCGGGTTGCGGATTGACGGTAATGCGGGCATTGTGCGCAGCCGCAACCGGCCGGATTTCCCGCGCCTGGCTCCCCAGGACCAAATGGCAGCCGGAGAGTCCGGCCGCGCGCAGCACATCCAGAATATGGCCGAGAAATGTGTTTTGTCCCAACGGCAGGAGCGCTTTGGGAAATCCTCCCATCCGCGATGAATCGCCGGCGGCCAGAACGATCGGCATGATTTTTGCCATGCTTCTATGGTATCAAATAGGATGGCGAGGGAATATGCACATTCTATCGGTCCTGGTGCTGGCTTTGGCTAGCCAGGCGCCGCAAATCGACAAGACGCCGGCCGGCCCGGAAAAAAGCGCCTATTTTGCCTTCGTGGCCCGGGATTTCATCCTGACGCTCGAGGTCGTCGGCCCGGGCGTTCCTTTGCTGAACTTCGTATCGATGGCGGAAGAACCGAAGGTGCTTGCGGCCAAGCAGGTCAGAATCAGGATCGAGAACCGCAACGTCATTGCGCGCTATTTTCTGGTCGATACCGGAGATCCGAAACAGCCGATCAACACTCCTTCCGTGAACATGCGGCCGCGATCGTCGTTCGGGGTGCGGATTCAGGGAGAACTTGGCGAGGCCAGGGAAGTCGACGCGGTGACCATCCGGATCGGCGAGGAAGATTTCAAGCTCGTGCCGCTTACCAGCCTGGCGTTTGAAAACCTGGTTCTCAAAGTGAACCGGATCAATCTTGAATCCCCGGACTTCAGGCAGGATTGGGACGCCTTGAAGCTGGAGGTTCTTGGGACCAGGGAACGAGCGTCGAGGAAACAGGAGTCAGGAGACGGAGCGCGGGCGTCCCGCCGCGCCATCATCTTTTGAAGAGATCCACAATCCCCTGCACCCATTCGTCCAGCGCTGACGCTGCAATGCTGCCGGCCTGCGCCAGTTCGGGCCGGCCGCCGCCCCGGCCGCCGAGCTTTGCGGCCATCTGCTTGATGGCAGCGCCGCAATCTCCGGCGAGGTCCTGGCTGCGGGCGACCACCAGCTGCGCGGTATCCTGCACCGTGCTCAGGATCGCCAGCATGCCCGGCGCGGCAGTGACTTTCTGCGCCAGAATTTTCAGGCTTTCGATCTTGCGATCGCCATAATTCCTGCGCACCGCCAGGAGACCGTTGATTTTTTCGGCGCCGTGAATCAGTTCCTGGGCCTCCAGGGCAAGGATATCTTCTTCCAGGCGTTTCTTCTCGCGTACCAGGGCAGCGCGCTCGGCGAGAAATTTTTCGCACAGTTCAGGCAACTCATGAGGATGTGCGGAAAAGAGCTTTCCCAGGGACCTGATGGTTTCGTGGTCTTTCCTGAAACTGTGCAGGGCTCGCCCGCCGCAGACAAACTCGATGCGCGTGCCCCCCTTGTAGCGCTCGCCGCCGAGGATCATGATGAGCCCGATTTCGCCGCACCTGCGCACATGGGTCCCCCCGCAGGCGGAGCGGTCAAAGTTCTCGACTTCAATGACACGGATCTCGCCTTCGCGCTGGGTCTCTTTGCGTATGCCGAGCGAGTCAAGCTCCTGTCTGGTGACATTCAAGGTGCGTACGGGACGATCCTCGAATACGATGCGGTTGGCCAGGTCCTCCACGGTGCGCAGCAGAGAGGCTTCCGGTTGCGCCAGATCGACGTCAATCGTGGATATTTCCTGTCCGAGGTGGAACGAGAGCGTGCCCGCCTGCGCAACCGCGACGAACGCCTGGGACAGGATGTGCTGGCCGGTATGCTGCTGCATGTGGTCAAAACGGCGCTCCCAGTCCACCTTGCCGCGCACTGCCGCAGTGGATGATCCCAGCGGTCCGGCAAGCATGTGGACGATGATCCCCGAGTCATCCTCCTCGACGCTTTCCACGCGGATTCCCTCGAGCCAGCCGGCATCGCACGGCTGGCCTCCGGAGGTCGGATAGAACGCCGTCCGGTCGAGCACCGCCGCCGGTTTCCCTTCCACCAGCCGATGCTCGACAAGGTTCGCGGCAAATTCAGTCAGATAGGAATCCTCGTAGTACAAATGCTTTGTCATCCGGCGCTCCCTCCAGGCTTTTGATTTAACCACATTTCCCCCGTCACCACCAAGCTCTGGCTCCCACCCGGCTGCAAATAGGACAATAAGCATGGCAACCAAAGCCGGATCATATTTTCACCACATAGCTCTTGCGGCGGGGAGTCGTTCATTGGCATCAGAAACTCAGTTGCATTTATGAAGCCGCAAAAAAATAAAGCAGCCACGGATTTCACGGATTTCACGGATCAAAGCACGAATGAAGCCAGCGCACACCCGAAGTCCGCGCAGCCCTACCCCCCACACCGGCGCAGCGCTACGCCGGGTATTCTCCGCTCCGTGAAATCCGTGAAATCCGTGGCAGTTTTTTCATTTGCGCCTGTTTGCCAATACACGCATTGGTAAGTTTCCGGAGAGAACACAGAGATCACAGAGCAATCATGCTTCGAGTCTCCGGGGTCTCTGTGAGCTCTGTGGTTTGCTTTTAAAGATCGGATTGCAGACGCATGCCACGCCAGCATCTCTGCGATGATGTTCCTTGGTGCCCTACCCCTTTACCGCTGCTTTCCTTGACACCGGTTTCCGCCGGTGTCTATACTCCCCCCATGGCTGAAAAGGTTGTCTTTCACGGCACCACCATCCTGCTGGTCAGGCGGGGCGAGGAGACTGCGATCGCCGGCGACGGCCAGGTCACTCTGGGTGACGCGGTCATCAAGGGGCATGCAAAGAAAATCCGGCGGCTCTACAATGACCGGATCCTGGTCGGTTTCGCCGGTGCGACGGCGGATTCCTTCGCGCTGTTTTCCCGGCTGGAAGCGAAACTCGAACAGTTCCACGGCAATCTGAATCGCGCGGCCGTCGAACTCGCCCAGGAATGGCGCACGGACCGGATGCTGCGCCACCTGGAAGCGTTCCTGCTTGCGACCGACGGGCAGGCTACCTACCTGCTTTCCGGCACCGGCGACGTGATCGAGCCGGATGACGGCATGCTGGCGATTGGATCGGGCGGGAGCTACGCGCTCGCCGCGGCCCGCGCTTTGCTGCGCCACACAAAACTGTCCGCAAAAGAGATTGCGCTCGAGTCGCTGAAGGTTGCCAGTGAGATTTGCATATTCACCAACGAAGAGATCGTCGTCGAGGTGCTGCATCCCGCCGGGAAGAGCCGGCGGCAAAAATGAGGAGCCGCCGCCCGATTCATTCTCCGCCCGGCCGGCGAGTGAGAGGAACCTGATTGCGTAAACGCCACAGAACGCACGCCCGCGGATTTGACGAAATGGCGCCTCGCGAGATCGTTGCCGAGCTCGACCGCTATGTCATCGGCCAGCGCGAAGCCAAGCGGGCAGTTGCGATTGCGCTGCGCAACCGCCTCCGGCGCCAGAAGCTCGATGAGGAAATGGCTGCGGAAGTTGCGCCCAAAAACATCATCATGATCGGTCCGACCGGAGTCGGCAAAACAGAAATTGCCCGCCGGCTGGCGCGTCTGGCCAACTCGCCGTTTCTGAAGATCGAGGCCACCAAATACACTGAAGTCGGCTATGTGGGCCGGGACGTCGAATCGATGATCCGGGACCTGGTGGAGGTGGCCGTGGACATGGTCCGGATCGAGCGCCTCACCGAAGTCGAGGAAATCGCGGTGCAGAATGCGGAAGAGCGCGTGCTCGACATTCTGGTTGCCGGACTGCGGCCGGCGCCAGGCGAAAAAACCGCCGGCAATCCCCGCCAGGACCTGGTTCTGGCGGAGCGCGCGCGGGAAAAACTGCGCAAGCGGTTGCGCGACGGAAAACTGGACGAGGAGACGATCGAGCTGGAAGTCAAGGAACACCCTGTCAGCCCCTTCTCCTTTCAGGTTTTCGAAGGCGCCAGCATGGAAGAGATCCAGTTCAACATGAAAGACATGCTTGCCGGCATGATGGAAGCCAAACCCAAAAAGCGCCGCATGCGCGTGGATGAGGCGCTCGATTACCTCGAGCAGGAGGAAGAACAGAAACTGGTCGACATGGAACAGGTGGCGCGCGTCGCCCTGGACCGGGTTGAAAACAACGGCATCATCTTTCTGGACGAGATCGACAAGATCGCCGGGCGCGAGAGCGGGCACGGGCCGGATGTGAGCCGCGAGGGGGTGCAGCGCGACATCCTTCCGATCGTGGAAGGCACCACCGTCAACACCCGTTATGGCATGGTCCGCACCGACCACATTCTGTTCATTGCCGCGGGCGCATTTCACATCTCCAGACCGAGCGACCTGATTCCTGAACTTCAGGGTCGGTTCCCGATCCGGGTGGAGATGAAGGCGCTGACCGAAGGCGATTTCGTACGCATTCTTTCCGAGCCCCGGAACGCGCTGGTCAAACAGTATGTTGCGCTGATGGGAACCGAGGGGGTGAAGCTCCGGTTCAGCGATGACTCGATCCGTCAGATCGCGCGCATGGCCTGTCTGGTGAACGACAGTTCCGAAAACATCGGCGCGCGCCGGCTGCATACCATCATGGAGGCGCTGCTCAACGAAATCCTGTTCAAAGGAAGCGAGCTGGCGACCAAAACCGTGCGCATCGATGCGGAATACGTGAATCAAAAATTGAAAAACATCGTGGCCGACAAGGACACCACCCGGTATATCCTGTGAAATCCGTTCGCCCTGTTATGCTCCAATTCCGGCCGGCCGCAGAGCGGTTGTGGGTAATCGTCTGGCTCCTGGGCCTGGCCGCCTGCGCCAAGATCGCCGACCCGCAGCCGCCTGAAGTGCTCATTCCCAAAGCCGCAACCGATCTTGCGGCGCGGCAGATCGGGAGTAAGATCGTGCTTGCCGTTTCCATGCCGGTGGAGAATACCAACGGCGCGCGCACGCTCACGCTCGGCGCCGTGGAAGTGTTCCGCCTCGCAGGTGACCGGTCCGACACCGGCCCGCTCGAGCAGGATGCCTTTCTCACCGCGGCGGAACGGATTTTTGGAATTCCGGCCGCTCGGCTTGCCGCCTTTCTCGACAACGGCAGGCTTGCGTTTACCGATCCTTCCGCGAACGATCCGCGGACGCTTTACTCCCAAGGCTACCGCTACGCGGTCCGGTTTATCAATAAACACAACCAGACTTCGGGATTGAGCAACCAGGCATTCATTGCGCCGGTGCCCATTCCGGCAGCGCCCGACGGACTCACCTCCAGCGTGATGCGTGATCGGATTCTGCTTGCCTGGCGTGTTCCTGCGCGGAATGCCGACGGATCGTCGCCGGCACGCATTGCCGGCTATAACGTTTACCGCACCCGGGATCCCAAGGCGTTTCCGCCGCTGCCGGTCAATGCCGGACCGCTCCCCGGGCCCGAATATGAAGACCGGGAGTTCGAATTCGATCAGCTCTACTACTATGTGGTGACGGTGGTCGGCAGCAGGGAAGCTCCCTATGCCGAAAGCCTGCCCAGCCAGGCGCTGGCGGTGACGCCCCGCGACATCTTCCCGCCCGGCGCGCCGAGGAATCTCTCGTGTGTGCTGCAAAACGGGGTGGTGCTATTATGGGAGCCGCCGGACGATGCCGATCTGGCGGGTTATCGGGTGATCCGGGAGGAAGCTGACGGCACCGGCCGCATGGTCCTCCAGGATGAGCCGGCCGCCGCTTTAAGCTTTCGCGACCAGACGGCGGTGGCGGGCAAAAAATACCAATACAGCGTCGTGGCTGTGGACCGGAAAGGGAACGCAGGGCAACCGGCTGTCATTCAAGTGGTGGTGCAATGAAGATCTGTCGCTTCCGTTATCAGGGCGGGATCGGCCACGGCCGCATTGAAGGGAATTCGATTGCCGTATGCCGCGGCGATCTGCTCGGCGCTCTGGATCCTACCGGCGCCACCCTGCAATTGGGCGATGTGCAGATGCTGGCGCCGCTCGTGCCCGGCAAGATTATCGGCATCGGACGGAACTACGCGGCGCATGCACGCGAGATGGGCAACGCACCGCCGGACGAAGAACCCCTGATCTTCATGAAGCCGCCGAGTGCGGTGATCTCGCCGGGCGAGGCCATCGTCCTGCCCGCCAGTTCGAAACGCGTGGATCATGAAGCGGAGCTGGGTGTGATCATCGGCAGGAAGGCCCGCAATATTCCCGAAAATGAGGATCCGCTGGCCTACGTCCTCGGCTATGCCTGCGTCAACGATGTCTCGGCGCGCGACCTGCAGAAAAAAGATGTGCAATTTACCCGCGCCAAAGGATTCGACACGTTTTGCCCGCTGGGACCGTGGATCGAGACCGTTTTGAATCCCGCCGATGTGACCGTCACCGGACGCGTCAACGGCGAAGTCCGGCAGCATGCGCCTACCAGCGAGATGATTTTTCCGGTAACCCATCTGATCCGCTTTCTGGCCGGCATCATGACCCTCATGCCCGGAGACCTGATCTGCACGGGCACGCCGGCCGGCGTCGGCCCGCTTGCGCCCGGCGATGTAGTCGAAATCGAAGTGGAGGGCATAGGCGTTCTGCGCAATCCGGTGGAATAAGGTAGTAGGTCCCGGCGGCCCGCCGGGACCCATGGTAATGCGAGGCCATCATCACGGGGGTCCCGGCCGGCGGCCGGGACCTACTGGCGGCCGGGACCTGCTTGCGCGCGGGACGCCCGCGCTCGAAGGGCAGCCGGTACCATGAGAGGCGAAGATCAACAGGAGAAAAAATGAAACTATTTTTGGATACGGCAAATATTGATGAAATCCGGGACGCCGCGCAATACGGATTGGTGGACGGTGTAACGACGAACCCCTCGCTGGTGGCAAAGGAGAAGCGCGACTTCAAGGAAATCCTGCTCGACATCACGAAGATTGTGAATGGCCCGATCAGCGCCGAGGTGATCAGCATCGACAGCGCGGGTATCGTGCGCGAAGCGCGCGAGCTGGCGAAAATCCACGAAAATATCGTCGTCAAGGTCCCGATGATTCCCGAAGGGATGAAAGCGCTCAAACAGCTCGCCAGCGAAGGAATTCGTACCAATATCACCCTGGTGTTCGGCGCGAACCAGGCCCTGATCGCGGCCAAGCTCGGCGCCACCTACGTGTCGCCGTTTGTCGGGCGCTTCGACGACATCAGCGAAGTGGGGATGGATCTGATCGGCGATCTGGTGCAGATTTTTGAAAATTACGATTTTGACACCCAGATTCTCGTTGCCAGTTGCCGCAATCCGCTCCACATCCGCGAAGCCGCTTTGATGGGCGCTCACGTGGCCACGCTTCCGTACAAGGTGCTGATGCAGCTTTTCCAGCATCCCCTGACGGATGTAGGCCTGCAGCGGTTTTTGAAGGATTGGGAATCGGTCCGAAAAGCGATTCAACCTTAGCTCACAGCGCGGGCGCCGCGGAGGCCCGTCGCCTCCGTCGTCTCGCAATAGCCGGCAGCCATGGACATTTCGCAAAAGATCGAGCAATTGAAAGCACTGGACCGCAGGGCGGAAGAGGCGGGTGGGCCCGAACGCCTGCAGAGGCAGCACGCCGCGGGGAAGTTGACCGCGCGCGAGCGGATCCGGTTTCTGCTGGACGAGGGGACGTTCGAGGAACTCGACAGGTTCGTCGAGCACCGTTGCTTTGATTTCGGCATGGAGCAGCAGAAGATCCCCGGCGACGGGGTCGTGACCGGATTCGGCAGCGTCGATGGCCGTGTGGTCTACGTTTTTGCCCAGGATTTCACGATTTTCGGCGGCAGCCTCAGCGAGGCCTATGCGGAGAAAATCTGCAAGGTGATGGACCTGGCCATGAAGGTGGGCGCCCCCATGATCGGGCTGAACGACTCCGGCGGCGCCCGCATTCAGGAAGGTGTTGTCAGCCTGGCAGGCTACGCCGATATCTTCCTGCGCAACACCCTGGCGAGCGGCGTGATTCCGCAGATATCCGCCATCATGGGGCCCTGCGCCGGCGGGGCGGTCTATTCGCCTGCGATCACCGATTTCATCCTGATGGTCAAGGATACGAGCTACATGTTTGTCACCGGACCCGATGTGATCAAGACCGTGACTCACGAAGAAGTGACCATGGAAGAACTCGGCGGGGCAATGGCGCATAACAGCGTCAGCGGTGTCGCGCAATTCGCGGCGGGAGACGATCGCGAGTGCCTGGCCATGATCCGGGAATTGCTATCGTTCCTCCCTTCCAACAATATGGAAGATCCCCCGGTCAAGGCTACCGCGGATCCGTGGGACCGCGAGGAGGAGAAGCTGAACACGGCCGTGTCGACCGATCCGAACCAACCCTACGACATCAGGGATATCATCAAGCCCGTCGTGGACGATCGCCACTTCTTTGAAGTGCACAAGCACTTTGCCAAAAACCTTGTGGTCGGATTTGCCAGGCTGGACGGGCGTCCCGTGGGCATAGTCGCCAACCAGCCGGCATACCTGGCGGGCACCCTCGACATTTCCGCGTCGGTAAAGGGAGCGCGCTTCGTGCGATTCTGCGACACCTTCAACCTACCGCTGATCACCTTCGAAGATGTGCCGGGCTTTCTGCCGGGCACGGCCCAGGAGTTCGGCGGGATCATCAAACATGGCGCGAAGCTGCTGTATGCCTTCGCCGAAGCGACGGTGCCGAAACTGACGGTGATCACACGCAAAGCTTACGGCGGCGCCTATTGCGTCATGTCTTCCAAGCATATTCGGACGGATCTGAATTTTGCTTATCCGACGGCCGAGATCGCCGTCATGGGGCCGGAAGGGGCGGTTAATATCCTGTACCGCAACGAAATGAAAACGGCGCCGGATCCGGCTGAGTTGCGCGCGCGCAAAGTCCAGGATTTCCGAGACCGGTTCGCCTCACCCTATGTCGCCGCCCAGCGGGGATATGTCGATGAGATCATCGAACCCCGCGTGACCAGGCGCAAGCTGATCACCGGCTTGCGCATGCTCGCGAACAAGCGCGACTCCAATCCCCCGCGCAAACACGGCAACATCCCGCTCTAGGAGCGCGGGTGGGACGCCCAATGCCGCATCGTTTTTCTTTTCCCGATCCGAATAGAACAGATAATCCCGCCTGCTTGCCGATCCGGACGGAGCCGCGCGCGTAAGCAAGCGGATAATGTAAAGTCTGGATTTCGAATGGTTTGCAGCAAAACAGACTTCAAATATCCGCTTGCTTACGCGCGCGGCTCTGTTTTCATGTCCGACCATGTGACCGCGGCCAAATATTAGAAACTATGCGGCATTGGGCGGGACGCCTGTGCTCCATTCCTGTGCACAAATTCCGCCAAAATCCTGTATGATGGGAGAGTTTCGGCTTTTCATGTATGAGTAGGGGCGTGACGTTTGTTGAGTGGCAGCATGTCCCTGTAGCTCAGGATCCGCGATGTTCAGGAAAGTGCTGGTTGCCAATCGAGGGGAAATAGCGGTCCGGATCCTGCGCGCCTGCCGTGACCTGGGAATCACTTCGGTTGCGGTATATTCCGATGCCGACCGCGCATCCCTGCACGTCCGCCTCGCGGATGAAGCCTATGCCATCGGTCCGGCGCCCTCGGCTGAAAGCTACCTGGCGGTGGGCAAGATCCTCGACACCGCAAAGCGCTGCGGAGCGGATGCCATTCATCCCGGCTACGGTTTTCTTTCCGAGAATCCGAACTTCGCTCGCACCTGTGCCGAAGCCGGCATCCGCATGGTCGGCCCATCCGCGGAATCCATGCGCCTGATGGGGAGCAAGACGGGCGCGCGTTCGGCGCTGGCCGGAACCGGCGTGCCGCTGATTCCCGGCACGTGCAGGCCGTTGGAGTCGCTGGAAGAGTGCGTGGCGGAGGCGGGCCGGATCGGCTATCCGGTGATGATCAAGGCCTCCGCCGGCGGCGGGGGGAAGGGCATGCGCCTGGTGCGCGATGAGGCGCACGTGGCCGAGGACTTCGTGGCCGCCGCTTCCGAGGCGCAGAACGCCTTTGGCGATCCCTCGGTGTATCTCGAGAAGTACATTGCCCGTCCGCGCCACGTTGAAATCCAGGTGCTGGCCGACCGGCATGGAAACGCCGTGTACCTGGGCGAACGGGAATGCTCGCTGCAGCGGCGGCACCAGAAGGTCATCGAGGAATGCCCGAGCCCGGTGATGAACGAAGACCTGCGCCGGCGGATGGGCGAAGCGGCGCTGCGGGTGGTGGCGGCAGCAGAATATGAAAACGCCGGCACGGTCGAGTTTCTCCTGGATGATGATCTCAATTTCTACTTTCTCGAGATGAACACCAGGCTTCAGGTGGAACATCCGGTCACCGAAATGGTGACCGGACTGGACCTTGTCGAACTGCAGCTGCGGATGGCCGCCGGGGAACCGCTCCCGATCAGGCAAAGAGATGTCAGGTTGCATGGCTGGGCGCTCGAATGCCGCGTCTACGCGGAGGATCCGGAGCATAATTTCTTCCCCTGCCCGGGCACGATCCGGGATCTGGTCGAGCCGCAGGGTCCCGGCATCCGGGTTGATTCCGGTGTTTATCGCGGATGGGAGGTCCCGATCCACTACGATCCGCTGCTTGCCAAGCTGGTGGCTTTCGGCTCGAGCCGCCCGCAAGCCATCGCCCGCATGCGCCGGGCGATCGGCGAATACCGCATTGTCGGAATCCGGACCACCCTGGATTTTTTCACCGGCCTGCTCGGCGATCCCGAATTTGCCGCGGGGCGGCTCTCGACCCATTTCATCGACGAATACCTGCGGCGCCGTCCCAAGCCGGTGAAGTCCGAGGAAGCGGTAAAGGCTGCCACCCTGACGGCCGCGCTGGCCTACGCGGACGCGGCCCGGAATGGAAAATCGGGCGTGGTGCGTCCGCCGGAGAGCGCATGGCGGATGTCCGGCCGCCCCGGAGGCTCGCGCCCGCATCGCGGCTGGCGCTATTGATCCGGCGCGGAGGAATATGGGGGACTTGTGATCCTTGAGGTGCATTGCGAAGGCCGCGAGCTGGCGGTGGAAGTAACGGAAAATGCGGGTGCGCACAAGCTCAAAGTCGATGGCCAGGAAGCGCCCTGCGATTTCCTGCGCCTCGCCAACGGCCATTATTCGCTGATCGTCAATGGCTGCGTGTACGACTTCACAGCCGACTTCTCCGAAGGCAAGTGCCTGCTTGCGGGGTGCGATGGTTCCTGGCTGCTGAAGGTCGCCGACGCCCGCCGCCTTGCTTTGCAGCGCGATGCGACGGAAGGCCAGGCAGGCCTGCAGCGGCTCACAGCCGAAATGCCCGGCAAGGTCATCCGTGTCCTGGTCGCGCCGGGAGATACGGTGGCTTATGAACAAGGGCTGCTGGTTCTGGAGGCGATGAAGATGCAGAACGAGATCCGCGCGCCCAAGGCCGGGATTGTGCGGGAAATCAAGGTCTGCCCCGGCGCCACCGTTTCGACCGGCGAATTCCTCCTCAGCATCGAATGAACTGTGGGGGCGGGCTTAAGAGTTCGTCCAACGGTCGATTTAGCTACTGACCCAGGTCGGCACGCGGGCCCCTGGGAGCGCGGGCGTCCCGCCCGCAATATGTGCATAAACTACACCGAAAGCGACCTTTATCTCACACTTGGTAAATGCCGCAGTCGAAAATCGTTTTTGCAGCCGGATCTTGCGGGCGAGACGCCCGCGCTCCCAGGGATCAACCGTTGGACGGCCACCTTAGCCCGCCCAAAACGGCCCAGCGACCGGGCTTCAGCCCTGCCCCACAGGATTAGTGAGGGACTCTCGACACGTCACCGCTCATTTCCCTCTTTTGTTCGGGAACCATGCTTCGATGGTGCTGCGAATGCCGCCGCGCGGGGTGAATTCGCCGCGCACGCGCATCCGCACCGGACGGCATGCGGCGGCCAGGTCGCGCAGTATGCGGTTGACCGCGTTTTCGTAGAAGATGCCGACGTTGCGGTATGCGTTCACATATTCTTTGAGAGATTTCAACTCCAGGCAGAGGCGGTCAGGCGTGTAGGCAATCTCGATGGTGCCGAAATCCGGCAAACCGGTCTTCGGGCAGATGGCCGTGTACTCGGGAATGGTGATGGTAATCTCATATCCGGGATACTGGTTCTCCCAGCATTCGATTGCCGGCAGATGCACATCGATGCCGGACTTCGCATGCTTCTCCGTATAGCGTCTCATAGCCTCACAGGATACCCAAGAACGCATATCGGCCGCAAGCTCTGGAAGTAGGGCGACTCAGCCCGGGGCACGGCACTGCCTCCTGACCTACAGTTTCTGGTCTGTGGATTGGAGGCAGAGGCAGCCATTAGGATTTCCCTGTTTGAGGATGGTTAGCCCGCGATGGAAAAAGGGATTTGCCATTTGGCGAGGAGTTTGGTGAGGCGCTCGGCTTGGCCGCCTGGGGTGATGTGGGCGAACCAGGCTTCGTCGGCCAGGGCCGCCACGAGTTCGTTGCGGCGGGCGGCGAGGTCGGCAGTAACGCGGCGGTGGGTGGCGCCGAAGGGCGAGAGAATCAGCAGCCGGCCGGCGGCCAACGGGGCTTTCCAGTCACCGGGCACGCGCATGGTTTCGATGCCGCGGGCCGGGCAAATGATGATGGGCTGCGCGCCGCGCAGGAGGATGCTGAGACATTCTTTCTCTATCGGGGAATGGAAGCCGCTGATCACGCATTGGCCCGAGTCGCGCCAGCGGGCCGCTTGATCGTAAGCGGCGAGGATGGCGCTGCCCGGACATTTCGCCGAGCAGAAGAGAGCCGCCTTAGGCAGGTTCAGCAGGTCGATGTTTCCCAAAGCCGTCAGTTGCCGGGGCGCCTCGCTCCCGAGGCGATCCGCCAGAGCGGCAGGATAGCTTTTCCCGCCCTTATGAATGATCTGCATCGCGTTACCCTCATCCATTCGCCGGCCATTGGATTGCCTGCCGGAGTTCTTCCCCCAGACTGCTACCTGGACGCTTTGTTCAACCACGCCCGCCCGGTATCAGAGATTTCCCAGATGCCGTTGCGGGAGCCCTTTTTCATCCGTCCGTCCACGTTGACCATTTGGTTCCGGGCCCATTGAGTCGTGTTCCGCCAGCGAATCTGTCTGGCTTCCGATTCGTGAGGCTCGTAGTCCTTGGGTTTGAGGATGCCTTTCATCTTTTCGCCCACGCGGTCGATCACGTCGCAGGTACGCCCGCGGCCGCCCATTTCCACCAGCGCTTCGAGGATGGGCTTGCAGTAATCCTGGTGCGGAGTGATTTCGCCGCCCGGCTTCCGGCCGAAGAAGCGCTTGCTGACGATCTGCTGAACCTCCGGAGTGGCGCGGTCGCGGAGTTCCTCCAGCTTTGTCCATTCCTTCTCCAGATCTTTCACCCGGCTTTGGAAGGCCAGCAGACGCCGGGCAAAGTCGATGACGGCGGTTGCCGTGTCGTAGTTGCCGCTGTGCATCGCCTGGGCGCCTTCCGGGCGGATGCGTTGCTCTTCCTCGCCGAGAGCGTCGCGCAGCAGGTTCAAAGCGGCGCCGACATCGTCGCCGGAAGATGGATGGGGAAACGGAATGGGTTTTGGATTCTTCACGGCTCATCATCCTCCGAAAAGGGAATTATCCTGGCGTTGAGTATGACACCGCATGAATCACTCCTCCTCGCTTTCGGCATCCCGGCCGAGGCGGTATTTGATGTCGTAGTTCAGGATGAAGTCCAGTTCCTCCTCGGAGAACCCGTAGTGACGTGCCAGCACTCGGTCTATTTCGTCGAGGATGGGCTTAGATTCGGATACATTGAACTCGGCGTAGGAAATCTCATCTCCGTCTTTGGTTGTGATGGTCTTCTTCGTAGCGTTTTGCTTCAAGTCCCTCAACAGCTTTTCGTTCATCTTGATCAATGACTTGTCACAGAGAACCGCCGGCGCAAGCGGAAAGCTTGTGGCAAGCGTGTCACTGAGATGGAAACAATCACCATAAGCTATGAAATAAGAGTAAAACAGACTGCTGTTCAAGACCGCGCAGACGACATTTGTCGTCTCGGCATCGTGAAAATACAAATAGCGGCCATGAGCGGGTGCCCCCACTCGACCATTTTTTGCATAGTAGGGCAAACCCACTGTTGCCTTCACCCAATACTGAGTGGCTTCTTGGTAGAAGATAAAATGGTTTGTAGGGCGGACCGACAAAGTGAGCTGAACTAGGTTTCCGTGGCATGCGAACACTTTGTCAAAGACTGCGATGTGTGCCAAGGTCCCGACCTTCGGAAACTGGGCCGGTAACTGGTGCGGATTGGGCAAGGACGCGAACTCCAAGGTTTGGAAAAGCGTCGGTCGAACCTCCGTCGCCCACCTATTGTAGCGTGTCGTCAAGAAAGCTAGTTGTTGGACTTGACGCTGCTTCCGAGCAACGAAGATGCAGCTCCGACAGTGTTCGAGCCCATCGAATAGCCTTCCAGGTCGGTCGTCGCATGGAATTGCGTTTAACTGGCTGCAATGTTGGGCAAGGAACTGTCGGGCGGTGATCATCCGAGAGGAGCTGACCAATGGCAACTGTACGATGAAACTAAAGTAACCTGACGGGGCTAGCAGTTGAATCGATCGTTCCGCGCAGAGCGCGTAGAGATTCCCGCTCCGCTCAACGAAATAGTTGTGGACAGTGTACTCGCCTTTGACGGCCGCGTATTCCTTCCATGGCGGATTTCCGATGATGACATCGAAACCTCCCCTGTTGAGGATGCCATAGAAATCGATGAACCAATGGAACGGCTGGTGTGACCTAACCCACGCAGCATAAGCTGCCTTGTTGCCAAGCTTCACGCCGTATTCACCTGCGAGATATCGGTTGAGTTCATCCTCCAGCGCCTTGAGTCGCCTCTGAAGCTCCAGCTTGTGTTCCGCGGGCACAGTGCCGTCGCCCTCGGTCTGGCGCTGGCGGAAGGCGTCGAAGGTCTGCTGGAGATCGGCGGCCTTGACGGAGATCTTCTCCATCGCGTTGTCGAAATCCAGTGTGCCCGACTTGCCTCGCTCATAATCGCCCGATAGAGCACGGTTGGCCTCGTCGTAGGTGGCATAGCCGACGAGGGTGTTGCCGGCACGGATGTTGAAATCGATGTCCGGCAGCGGCTCGATGCCGAGATTTTCTCCGGAGGCGTCGGGCTCAACCTGCGCGGCCAGCTTGAGGAAGAGGCGCAGTTTGCAGATCTCGACCGCCTCTTCCATGATGTCCACGCCGAAGAGGTTATTGAGAATGATGCTCTTGAATATGAAGTAGTGACGGTTGGGGTGCGCGGCGACCCGGTCCAGGATGCGGGTGAAATCCTCGTACTTTTTGCGCGGCAGGATGGGATTGCCCGCCGGCGAAAGGCGGCACGAGGCTGCGTCCACCCTGTCGGCTTCCTCGCGCAGGAGGGTTTCCATGCGGTCGAGGCAGGCTTCATAGAGCGGTTCAAGGATGTTGAGCGCCGCGAAGAGGAACGCGCCGGAGCCGCAGGTGGGATCGAGGATGGTGACCTTCTCGATCGCGTGCCAGAACGCCCGGAGCAGGTCGGGTCCTTCGCAGTTGGCAATGGCGTCCTGGGCGAACTGGCGGATGTCGAGATTAAGGGTGATGAGGTCATTGATATCGGCAACGTCGCCCGCTGCCAGTTTCCGGTGAATCTCCTCGCAGCGGTTTCGGCGGGCGACCGTTTCGCGCCAGATCTCGGTGGGCAGGGCGTGAGTAGGAGGCGCCGGTTTGTTCCACGCCTTGCGGCGCTCGATGAGGTCCGGCCCGGTGGTATCCAGGCCGACCGCGATCTCCGGAGGGAGTGGGCGCGGCGCATTCAAAGCGCCCCCTTTACCATTGTTGGCATAAACGTCCCAGGTAATGCCGTGGCGGACCGCGGGGTAGATATAGCGGTCAGGATCCTCGCGGAGCAGGTCCCAGACGGTGGGGCCTGAAGGATTCTCGAAGGCGACCCTGCATTTGGCCTGGGTCGCTTCGAAGAGGAACGGGAGGACCGTGTTCTTGCAGATGTACTCGGTAATATCCTCTTTGGTGTAATACGCGCCCATCTGTTTCTGGTTGATGTACTTCTCGAAAATGTAACCGAGGACGTCCGGGTTGATCTCGTTGTCGGCGCGCAGCGGGCGTTCGTCCAGGCGCCACTGATATTGGTCGAAATACTCGAAGATGCCCTCGAAGGCCTTGTCGGGAATCTGGATCGACTTGCCGTAACGGCCGGGCTTTTCCAGTTCATGCACGTCGAAAATGCCGCCGTTGAGATACGGAATGCGGCCGAGGAGTTTTTCCAATCCGGCGGCGCGTTGTCCGGGCTGCTGGCCGAAACCCTCGCGGAAAAGGCGAAGAAGGAAATAGCGGTAGAAGGAATAGAACTTGTCCTTGCCCCTCTCCTTTTGACATAGGGCGAGCCGGTTACGGAGGTATTCAGGGTCACCGTCAAGAAAACCCTTGCGCTGGATGAAATAAACAAACATCAGGCGGTTGAGCATGACCGAGGCATACCACTCGCGGTCGGCAACTTCCTCGATGCCGTCGATGAACTTGAGGAAGGCTTTTCGCTGGACGTCGAAGTCGCGGTAGAACGCTTTGGTCACCCGCTCGATATCGAAGGCTGCGCGGGCGCGTCCGGCGACCTGGGTCACTGACAGGCCGGCTTCCTCCTCTTCCAGCGAGACGAAGAGGAGCTGAAGTTTTTGAAGGAGCGAGTCGCCTGGCTGCCCGCCGGTAAACTCGTGGGTTCGGGCACTCAGGGGTTTCCCGGATTCACGACGCACCCACATCCACAGCTGACGATCCAGATTGGCAGTGACGAAGACGATGAGGTGCTCAAAGCTAGTCTGCGTCAGCGCGCGATCGAGCTTGAGCCGGGTTGTATGATCGGGCAGGCCGCCATCGGGGCTCGCGCAGACCCAGGCCGTGAAGCCGCGCTTCTCTGCGATCGCGGTGAAAGAGAAGTCGCGGTCCGCGGCGCGCAGCGTGAGTTTCCTGCGGCAGGGTTCCCAGCCGAGTTCCTCGATAAACAGTCTGCAGAAATCACTATTCTGCAGGAGCGGGCGCGCGCGGGAAATGTCAAATGGCATCGGTTAATCCTCGGAGGTGTGGAATCCGATCCGGCGCCGCGTCTTCTCCGGAGGAACCATCAGTTCGCGGATGACATCGAAGACGATCTTGAACTGGGCGTCGTATCTTGCCTCGCCTCGAGATCGGCCAGTTTCCGGGCAAGCTCGGCATTGGTGAGCAGCATCTCGCGCAAACGTACGAAGGCGCGCATAATGGCGATGTTGACCTGCACCGCTCTCCGGCTGTGCAACACACTGGAAAGCATGGCGACACCCTGCTCGGTGAAGGCGCAGGGTATAACCCGGCTTCCGCCCCAGCCCTCGAATCCGGCTCGCGGCTTCCTGTCGGCCGAACTTGAAGTGCCAAATTGGCACTTCAAGTCTGTCCACTCCCGCCTGGAAAGCTGAAACATGAAATCCTTGGGGAAACGGCCGGCATTCCGTTTCACGGCCCTGTTCAATGCCTTGGTTTCCACACCGTACAACTCGGCAAGGTCATGGCTCAACATGACTTTCATCCCGCGGATCAGGAGAATTCTTCGTTCAGCCTGGATGGCGAGCGCGTCTGTTTTCATATCATCATTGCCCATGGGGGAGCGAACGATTCGCAGTTGGTATCAAACATTTTATTTCATCTTTCATCCTTGCGAATCCCCAGCGAGCAAATGATCTGTGGCTCGCGCGCCTGGGTGTCCTCCTTGGGGATGCAAAGCCGGTCCTCCTCGTGCAGGGAGAGGACAAGTTTCACGAGTCTTTCGTCGGCGCTGCCGGCGCGGAGTTCGCGGTTCAGGAGGTCGCGGGCGACTTCGGTCAGCGGGGCGTCGTATATATCATCGATGGCATGATGGAGCGGCTTGATGTCGAAGAGCGTGTTCTTCACCTGCGCAGCGTAGTCCTTGAGGCGTTCATAGATGCGCCGGCGGGCGCTGGAGGGCTTGCCAAGCTGGCCGCCGGTGGTGATTTGTTCGGTCTGGATGCCGGCGACCGCCTTTTGCACGAGTGCGTGATGATTGGACAAGCGCGGGAGAGCCGGTGTGTTTGGCTCGCAGGCGGCGGCGCGCAGGATTTCATGCTGGCTTTCGGTGACGGTGCGGCCTTCCTCGTTAATCCAGGCGAGGGCATCGTTGCCATCGGCGGTGCGGACGTAGACCATGACGCCGGAATCGGGTTCAACTCCGGACGCCCCCGGGCGCCTGGGTAATACCGCAGAGAGCGCCTTGGTAGAGAAGACGACGTTCGGCAAATCGGGGATGGTCTTTTTGAGCGTCGGGTTGGCATCGCAGGCGTTCTTCCAGATCTGGTAGGCGAGCGAGGCGAGGTCCACTTCGTTGTCTTCGGGGCCGTCGAGGATGCCCGATTTTTCGGTGAACAGGTCGCGGATGAGGCCGTCGTGCTTCTCGTCCTCGAAGAAGGTTTCGTCGGTGCCGACGACTTCGGCATTATCATGCAGTCGCTGGCGCACGCGCGAGCGCAGGCGAATGAGACGCTCGACGCCGTCCGCGGGAAGGAACGAGTAGCAGAGGATTTGCTCGGCCTTTTGCCCTATGCGGTCAACACGACCCGCGCGCTGGATGAGACGGATGATGGCCCAGGGCAGGTCGAAGTTGACCACGATGGCGGCGTCTTGAAGGTTTTGGCCTTCACTCAGGACGTCGGTGGCGATGAGGACGCGGAGTTCGTCAGCAGGCGGGACTTTTTCCCGGGCCTGGTTACTCTCGGGGCTGAAACGGCGGGCGAACCTGGATGGGTCTTCGGTGTCGCCGGTGACGTCGGCGAGTTGTTTCATTGCACGCGCCTGTAACTGGTTAGTCAGGTAAGCCACCGTATCGGCGAACTGGGAGAAGACGAGTACCTTCTGGTTGGGGTGTTTCTTCGTAAGAAGTCCGTGGAGTTCGTCGAGCTTGCGGTCCTGGTTAGGCTGCCATTCGCCCGCGAGCTTCAGGATCGAGAAGAGCGACTCGGCATCCTGCCTGAGATGTTTGGCAAATTCTTCGACAAGCACATCGGGGCGGAGCCAGTCGAACAAGCGGCCATGCTCGGTGCGCAGCAGTTCGTAGGCGCCAGTTGCTGCCGCGGCGAAATCGCTCAGGGAACCGGCGGTTACCTCGGTGGGTGGCCCGCCGGCGGTGTCCTCCGCGCCGAACAGTGTGCTGTCGCTGTCGTGATCGTCGGAACGGGAGTCGAACAGGGCGGAATCCTGCGTACCGACCGGCAAAAGGAGTCCGTTCTCCAGCGCGTGAAGGCAGATAAAGTTGCGCAGGATGTGGCGGCGAACCGAAAGGAGAAACGCGTGGCCGCTGCTTTCGAGGCGCTTGAAGAGATTTGTGCGGCAGAATCCGATGAGCCGCTTGCCGGCGCGGGAGAGGTTTTTCATTACCTCGGCCTCGTCGGCCGTTGGCGGCTTGTCCGGAGTCGGCTTCAAATAGTTGGCCAGACCGTAGCGCGGCAGATGCAGCAGGCGGATCGTGTTGGTCACGGTGTCGGAGTAAAGCCGTGCATATTGGTCGTTCGCATCCTTGTCGCGGATCCGGAAGGTGAGTGTCTTCGGCTGCCGCTTTGGGAAGTGGAATCGGCTGCCGCCTTCAAGGACGAGGAATCGTCGGTCATCCTGCCCCTTGGGCCGTAGGCAGTTGGGACACTTTTCCTGGGTAGGCAAAAGCACCGCGGCACAGGCGGGACATTCGGTGAAGGCGTAGTTGCGCTCCACGAAGCTGCGCGTGCGGCGGACCATGAAGAGGCGCATCAGCTCGCGCCAATCGTCGGGGTGTTCGCTTTTCTCGAAGGCTGAAAGGCAGTTTGCCGGACATTGGTGGCGACGGGTGAACTCCTCCACGCGGGCGTCGCAATCCTGCCGCAGGTACTCCTCAGGCCTGATACCGACGACATCTTCAGGGTTCAGGAAGAGACGTAGCTGGTTGGCAAGGTCGAGGTAGGCCTTGTTATATGGCGTGGCGGAAAGGGCGAAGGAAAAGCTTCACGACGACCTTGAGGGCTTTGAGTTGAGCGGACAAGCGACGAAGGCCCGCCTCATCCGCGTCGCTGGGAGCGCCAAAGGCGAGTTGTGCGCGGAAATCCACGGCCAGCCGGCGCTTCAGGCGGATGACAAGCTGATTGCTCATCTGCTCTTCTTGCGGCAGGAGAGGGATTACTGGTGGAGAACCTCTCGCGCCCGGGGCTATTCTTCGCCGGCTCTGGGCCTGGATCGCAATTTGCCTTGTTGTCAGCGATCCGAATCGCAGGTGCGGCGGCTGAGCCCCAAAGGGGCGGCTGCGGTTTCAGCTTCGATTGAGGCACTCAACCCCCCTGCTTTGCTTTGCGATCGGGGGGCATTCATGATAAAAGTTGTCGCGTGGATTCATTCATGCAGCGCAAAATCTATTCGGTCTTCGAGATCACCTCGGAAATCAAACAGATCCTGGAGAAATTCGGTGTCCTTTGGGTCCAGGGTGAAATCTCGAATTACAAGCACCATTCGTCCGGCCACATGTATTTCAGCCTCAAGGACGACCGGGCTCAGCTCAAGGCTGCGTGTTTCCGCAACAGCAACCTCTACTTGAAATTCCGCCCCGAGGACGGCCTCGAGGTGCTGGCGCGCGGCCGGCTCAGTCTTTACGAGCCGCGGGGAGACTATCAGCTCCTCATCGAAACCATGGAGCCGGTCGGTATCGGATCCCTTCAGCTGGCATTCGAGCAGCTCAAGAACAAGCTGCGTAAGGAGGGCCTGTTCGAGGAGTCCCACAAGGTGCGCCTGCCGCTGCTGCCGAAGAAGATCGGCGTCGTCACTTCTCCGACGGGTGCGGCCATTCGGGACCTATTGCGCATTCTCGAGCGGCGCAACGCCTCGCTCGATGTGCTGATCTGGCCCGCGCGGGTTCAGGGAGCCGGGGCGGCGGAGGAGATCGCTGCCGGAGTGGAGTATTTCAATACCCGCAGTGACCTTGATGTCATTATCGTCACCCGGGGCGGCGGCTCCATGGAGGATCTCTGGGCATTCAATGAGGAAACGGTCGCGCGCGCCATCTTCGCCTCACGGCTGCCGGTGATTTCCGCCGTCGGGCACGAGGTGGACTTCACGATCGCCGATTTTGTCGCCGATTTGCGCGCACCGACCCCCTCCGCGGCGGCAGAAATGGTCTCCGGCGCGCGCGAGGATCTGCGGGGGACGGTCTCTTCCCTGAGTCAGCGCGCCGTGCAGGCGGTCCGTCTTCTGATCGAACGGCGCCGCCATGCCTGTGAACGTCTGATGCGCAACCGGGCGTTCAACGTCGCGCCCAACAAAGTCCGCGAGCTGCAGCAGCGCTTCGACGAGGCGGCCCTGAAGATGACGCAGGCGATCCGGCGCTATCAGACATCCCTCCGGCACCGCGAGCGGGTGCTGCAGATGCGGCTGATGAAAGTGGATCTGCGCCGGACCATCGATCGCAATCACGAAATGCTGGCAGGAAGAACCAACCGGCTGCACTCCGGAATCATGTCCTGGCTGCACGGCCGGCGGGCACGGCTGGAAATCGCCGTGGGGCGGATGAACGCGCTCAGCCCGCTCGCAATTCTCGAGCGCGGCTACGCCATCTGCCGGGACGAACAGGGCAGGATCCTGCGCGCTGCAGGTACCGCGGTTCCCGGGTCTAAGGTGGATGTCAAGCTTGCCCGTGGCGAGCTCGCCTGCCGGGTGGAAAGGGTGAATCCCGAGTGAGGATGGCTACCCACTCATCACTCATGACTCATCACTCATTACTTTCCTGAGAGGTGTGACGTGGAAATGAAAATGAAGGATTTCGAGAGCAATCTCAAAATGCTCGAAGAAATCGTCACCCAGCTGGAAGGGGGCGATCTCACGCTGGACCGCGCCCTGGAGCTGTTCGAGGAAGGTGTCCGGATCAGCCGGTTTTGCAGCGCCAGGCTCGAGGAAGCCGAACGCAAGGTCGAGACGCTGATCAAGACAGCGGATGGCAGCCTGGCGGAAGTGCCGTTTACCGCCGGGGACCTCGATGCAAAATAACGCCCGCTGAAACGCGGGCGAGTCCCAGACTTCTCCTTCGGCAAGGTCCTGGAATGTATGCCGGGGCGCGGAGAGTGAAATGGATTTGAACCAATATCATGCCGAGTTACGAAGCGCCGTCGACCGCTGCCTTGCACACCTTCTGCCGGCTCAGGATGAGCATCCGGCCACAATTCACGCCGCCATGCGCTATTCAGTCTTTGCCGGGGGGAAGCGGCTGCGCCCGGTGCTGGTGGTGGCTGCGGGAGAAAGCGCCGGCGGAAACCGTGAAACCCTGCTGCACATCGGCGCAGCGATCGAGATGGTCCACACCTACTCGCTGATCCACGACGACCTTCCGGCTCTGGACAACGACGACCTCAGGCGCGGTGCGCCCACCTGCCACAAAGTCTACGGTGAAGCCATCGCCATACTGGCCGGCGACGCTCTGATGACCCGCGCGTACCAGGTCATGGCGGAAATCCCCGGGATTTCCGATGCCACCCGGCTTGCGATCCTCCGCGCGGTCGCCTATGCGACGGGCACGGTCGAAGCGATGATCGGCGGGCAGGTGATGGATCTGGAGGCCGAGGGCAAACCGATCCTCGCGCCGGTTCTCGAATACATCCATCGTTCGAAGACCGGAGCCCTGCTGACCGCCTCCACCCGTTGCGGGGCCCTTGCGGCAGGCGCTGATGAATCCGCAGTGCGCGCGCTCACGGAATATGGCCGCAAGATCGGGCTCGCTTTCCAGATCGTGGACGACATCCTCGACATGACTTCCACCAGCGAGGAGCTCGGCAAAACGCCCGGCAAGGACCAGAAAGCCAAAAAGGCGACCTATCCGGCGCTTTACGGCATTGAGGCCTCGCGCCTGAAAACCCAGGAGCTGGTCGGAGAAGCCTTGCAGGCGATCCGGGATTTCGACGTGCGCGCCGAACCGTTGCGCGCATTGGCGCTTTTCGTTTATCAACGGACTTCATAGAATCATGCCCGCCGACAAGAAGCGCATCGACCAGCTTCTGGTCGAGCGCGGATTCGCCGAGAGCCGGCAAAAAGCGCAAGCCCTCCTGCTCGCAGGCCAGGTGCTGGCCGGCGAGCAGAAGGTGGACAAGCCCGGGCGGATGGTCCCGGGGGACGCCGCGATCCGGATCCTGGGTGCGATGCCGTTTGTGAGCCGCGCCGGCGCGAAACTGCAGGCGGCACTCGATCACTTTCCTATTCCCGTCGCCGGGCGCGTGTGCGCCGATCTGGGCGCTTCCACGGGAGGTTTCACCGATTGCCTGCTGCAAAACGGCGCCGCTTCCGTGACCGCCTACGATGTCGGCACCGGCCAGCTTGCCTGGAAACTCCGCGCCGATCCGCGCGTCGTCGTGCGCGACCACTACAACGTGCGCTATCTCGTCGCCGCAGATCTGCCCGAGAGGGTTTCGGTTGTTACCGCGGACCTGTCCTTCATATCCCTTACCAAGATCCTGATCCCGGTCCGGGATGCCCTGCGCAACCGGTTTTTGCTGGAATCCCGATCCCGGAATGAGCCCGTGGATCTGATTTTCCTGGTCAAGCCGCAATTCGAAGTGGGGAAGGGGGAAGTGGGTAAAGGCGGTATCGTGAGGGATCCGGAAAAGCAGAGGGCAGCACTGCGGATGGTCGAGCAGTTTGCGGCGGAATCGGATTTCCGAATTGGCGGATCGCTGCCCTCGCCGGTCCCTGGCGCCGAAGGGAACCGAGAATTTTTGCTGCACCTTCAATTAGATCCTGTATGATCCAAGGATGAATTCTCCGGTGCGAAAGATCGGCCTGGTGCTCAAGCGTCACGATCCCCGTGTGCGCGACGTGGTTAACGACATTATTCCCTGGCTTCAGGAACGGGGAATCGAGATTTTCCTGGATAGCGAGGCTGCCTGCGATTATCCGGTCTTGCACAAAGTCGCCCGGCCTGAGGATCTGGCCGCCCATGTGGATGTCATTGCCGTGTTTGGCGGCGATGGAACATTTCTCTATGCCGCCCGGCTGGCCGGCGACAGCGGCGTCCCCCTGCTGGGAATCAATCTCGGCTCGCTCGGTTTCCTGGCTGAGGTCAAGCTCGAGGAGATGCACCAGGCGTTCGAACGCCTGCTTTCCGGGGATTATCGGGTGGAGGAACGCGGGCATCTGGAAGTGCGCGTGTTCAGGCAGGACGTGGAGCAGGCGCATTACCTCGCGTTAAATGACGCGGTCATCAACAAGGGCGCGCTGGCGCGCATCATCGATCTCGAGGTGTGGGTCAACTCGGAACTGGTGACATCCACACGCGCCGATGGCCTGATCCTCTCGACGCCGACGGGCTCGACGGCGTATTCGATCTCCGCCGGCGGCCCCATTCTATACCCGACGCTCGGGGCATTCATCATCACCCCGATCTGTCCGCACACGTTGTCCAACCGTCCGGTCGTGGTGACCGACACCGCCACCGTCACCGTCTGCCTGCGGCACGGCACGGAGGTCATGCTGACCGTCGATGGGCAGGTGGGCATGCCGCTGATGCAGGGAGACTGCGTCCGGCTCAAAAAATCTCCTTCGCCGGTCAGGCTGATCCAGGCCACCGACAGCACGTTCTTCAAACTCCTGAGCGAAAAGCTCAAGTGGGGTTAATGCCCCTTGACCCCCTTGACCCTCTGCCCATAAAGTTGGCGGGCGAAGCGCGCCGGGTTCTTCCGATGTCGTAAGGAGTCATAAGCATGCTTTGGTGGACGCTGCAGCAGTTGAAGTCGTCAGGCTGGGAGAAAAGGGTAGCGGCGGCAGTCCGCCTGCGGTCTGCGCACGAAAACAGGAGCGTGCCCGCGCTGATCAAGGCGTTGGGCGACGATCATGCGGCCGTGCGCCTCGAGGTTGTGCATGCGCTGGCGGTCCTTGCCCACCCCGCGTCGGCCGAGCCTCTGGGGAACGCCATGGCCGGGCTCTCCCGGCACAAAAAGGAAGCGCGCGCTCCTCAGGAGAGCGTGGAATATGAGGCAATTGCCGTGGCGCTCGGCGCCTTGCAAGGCGTTGCCGTTCCGCCGCTCCTGCGCCTGCTCGACTCCGAAGACAAGGAGGCGCGCCGTTGGGCGGCCCACGCCCTGGGGCTGACCCGCGATCCGCGTGCCGTCACACCTCTGGTCAAACATCTGTCTGACAGCCGTTCCGGCGCCCGCAAGGCCGCTGCGCAGGCCCTGGGAGCGATTGGGGATCTTCGGGCGCTCGATCCTTTGATTCAGGTGCTTGCCAATCGCGATCCTGAGACTCGAAGGGCGGCCGCCGGCGCACTCGGCGCACTGGGGAGCGACCGGGCGGTTGCCCCGCTTTGCGGCATTGCAGAAGATCCAAACGAGCCGGTCCAGTTGGCGGTCGTGGAAGCTCTGGCCAAGATCGGCGGGCTGCGCGCGGCTGCAGGGCTGCGGGCGATCATCGACAGCGGCAGGAAAAATGTCCGTGAGGCGGCCACCGCGGCCCTGGGATCGCTGCGCCTGGCCCCGGCGAATGCGGAAGAGCGTGCTGCCGCTGCAGTGCTTATGGGAGATTTTCAGGCAGCGGCAGGCGAAGGGGAGGCGGCTGCAGGGGCTCTGGTCGCAGCGCTCAGCTCGAAGGATGCGCGCCGGCGGCAGCAGGCAGCAGAAGCGCTTGGACTTCTGCGTTCTCCGCGGGTTGTCGAAACTCTGCAGCGGGCCCTGAATGACTATGACGCAGCGGTCCGGGAGGCCGCGCTGCAGGCACTCATCCGCACCGGTCCGGCAGCGGTTCCTGGACTGATCGGGATGCTCTCGCACTACAATCCTGCGATGCAATGCCTGGCTGCACGGGCGCTGGGCGAAATCGGCGATCCGCGGTGCGTGGCAGCTCTTGCCGCCCTGATTGACGGGAATCCTGTCGTAACCAATGAATACAAGGATATTCTCGACAGCATGCGGGCAGCAGCCGCGGCTCTGGCGGCGATTCTGGCAAAGAGCCCCGGTGAGGTGGCGGCCGGCGACCTGGCTCGCATCGCCGGCCTGCCTGATCCGGATCTGCAGTCCTCGTCCGAGGCCGGCCTGGATTGCCGTGAGCTCCGCGCGCTTGCCCGACAGGAATTGCAGCGCCGCGAATGATAAACGACCCTTCGCGCGGTTCCGTACTATTCAAAGCAAAAAACAAAAAAACGCCACGGATTCCACGGATTTACACGGATTCAAAGTTGTTTTCGCTAATCCGTGGAATCTGTGGAATCCGTGGCGATTTTCTTTTAAACCTCGCCAGCGGGACGCGGGAAGCCCCAGCGCGGAATCAGGATTCAACGGCCGGGGTGGTATTCCCTTTCGGTATGGCCCTTGAGCTGGGTGCGATAGAAATAGACCTCCCTGAGATTGCCCGTGGAGTACCTCTGCGCCTGATCTTTGAAGTGGCGTGACGCCGGATCGCCGCTTTCGCCGCCAGCACTGACCGCCCTGGCCCGTACCGTTTCGCCGAACTCGACAGCCGCCACGAAACTGTTTCCGCTGGTCCCGTACCATTTCTTGGTGCCCCGGTATGCGCGCGCTCCGAACGACGCCAGCGAGCCCCAGCGGGACGAAGTGAAGCCGACCGGGATGCTCGGCCTGGAGTCGTCGAACGGCTGGACAATGTCGCCCGTGAGACGCTGGAAGCGGTTGATATCGCCCCACGGTGTTTTCCAGCTGCCGAAATCGGCCGCAAGCCGGTCGGAGGCGGTCGCCAGCGCCTGCAGCATCTGCTCCGCCGTGGCCGCGCCCGCACGCGCGCCAAGCGCCTCTCCCCAGAACACTGCCAGGGAGGTGGGCACGGACGTCACCGACCAGCGCAGATCCCAGCCGCGCAAAAGCGTGATCTGTTCAGCCAGCCTGGCCTTCAGCGGATTGGTCTCCGGTGCGGCATCATAAGCCTTGAGCAAGGCAGGGATCGTGTCGGTAAATGCCGTGAGGTAGCTGTCGTACGCGGCCGCAATCAGGGAGTCGATCGTGAAGTCCTTCTTGTTCTGCAAGACCCGGATCGCGTGATGGCCGCGGGCGGATTCCTCGCGGCCGGTCTCCACATAAACCGGATATTCTTCCCGTTTCGGGCTGCTCGGTCCGGCCGCCGACCAGGGCCAGTTGTTGGTGTTGTAGAGCCAGCCGCTTGCCGGGTTCAACAGATTCGGAGTTTCATCCACGGCAAGAAGACCCTGCCACTCGGTGGCGGGATCGCTGCCGTCCACCGGCCTGGTCCAGTCAAAACGCGGATCGCGCTTCGGGATGAAATTGGCGTGGAAGTAGGCGATCGTGCCGTCGGCGTCGGCATAGATCGTGTTGTTGGAGGAATTGGTATGCAGCTCCATGGTCTGGCGGAAAGACTTGTAGTCCCTCGCCTTCGTCCGCGAGTAGGACTGGGTCAGGGCATTCAGCGGTTCCTGCATTAAACGGATGGCGACCCATTTGCCGTTCAGTTCGCGGACCACCGGGCCGTGATGGGTTCGATAGACCGTGAACTCCCTGTTCGCCATTCCAGTGTCGGTTTTGTAGGGGACCATGATTTTCGTCGCGGTCATCGGGCGCTCTTCCGCTCCGAAGCGGTAATAGAGTTGGTCCCCTTTCTTCACCACGGTCTCGAGATATTCGTCGGTATCGTCCACGCCGCTCGAGGTGTGCATCCACCCCACACGGTCGTTGAAGCCTTGGTAAATGAAAAACTGCCCCCAGGTCACTGCGCCATAGGCGTTCAATCCTTCTTCACTGACCATCTGTACCTCGGCGCGGAAGAAGAAGGAAGTATGCGGATTGATCAGCAGCAATGCGTGACGGTTCACGGTATTCGAAGGCGCGATTGCGGCGCCGTTCGAACCCGAGGGCTCGGCGGGCAGTTCCTGCTCGTCCTGCGGAGCCTTGGTGCCGGGGGACTTTCCGTAGAAAGCCTCCAGCTGATTCACATTGGCCCTCTCGATGTCCCCGCCGATGCTTCCCTCGGTGAAGGTGAGCGCCATCCAGGGCTCGAAGCGTTTGAGGACTCGCGGTTTTACTTGCGGATGCTTGTGGAGGTAGTAGTTCAAACCGTCGGCGTAAGCATCCATCAGCGCCTTCAACCACTGCGGGCTTTTCGCATACTGCGCCTTCATGTTTTCGGGATCGATGAACAGCTTCATGCGCAGGTCCCGATACACCTGGCCGGCGCCCTCCGCCTCGGCCAGCCTCCCCATGGCGTTGATGTAATTGGTCTCGACGCGGTTGAAGTCGTCCTCGGCCTGCGCGTACATCAGGCCGAAAACCACATCGGCATCCGTTTTGCCATGGATGTGCGGAATGCCCCAATCGTCGCGGATGATGGTAACGTTGCCGGCATGCCGCTCCCAGCGGGAAACCTCGGTGTTCGCGGCTTGTTGAGCGGAAACGGCTGACGCGAATGCTACCGCAAGAATCAGGAGAATCTTCTTCATAATCATCATCCTTAACAGAGAGGGTATCTGACGGCTGCCTGGCGCTCCGATTCTACATGAGCCGACAAGCCGGAAATCCAAACTTTATCGATCTCCAAACCGGGACCCGAATCCTGTCGCTTTATATGGGTTTTTGCCGGAAGGAACAAGAGAAAACTCAACTCATCACATGGGGCGAAGCTCGATCCTCAGCAAAGGAAGGGAGCAAGTTTCGTCACGCCATGATATTCTGGATGCGCATTATGCCCCCATTTGCCAGGAGGACTTGTCATGACTCTGGTCGACCGTCGAGAGTTTATCACCCGGGCTTCGGCCGGTGCCGCTGCGATTGCGGCCGCTGGGCTCGCCAAATCCGCCCACTCTGCCGCCGCTGAGCAGGAAACGCGCGCCGGGCTGGCCGAGCCCGCATTCCGGCCTCTGCCTCTGGGATCCATATCGCCGGCGGGCTGGCTGCAGCGCCAGTTGCGCATTCAGGCGGACGGACTGAGCGGACACCTCGACGAGTTCTGGCCCGACGTCGGCCAGAGCCAGTGGTTCGGCGGCCAGGCCGAAGGTTGGGAGCGGGCGCCGTACTGGCTCGACGGCGTTATCCCTCTGGCCTGGATTCTCGATGATGCTGCGCTCAAGGCCAAGGTCACGCGCTACATCGAATACATCGTTGCTCATCAGCGCGCAGACGGCTGGTTCAGCCCTTATCCGCTGGATGCGGTCTCCAGACGTTACGACATGTGGGCCATCCTGCTGGCGAGCAAAATGCTGGTGCAATATCACGAAGCCACCGGCAATGACGGAGTCCTCAAAGCGGTCGAACGGAGCCTGCGCGCGATGCGCGATGGCATGGACCGCACGCCGCTTTACAACTGGGGAAGTTACCGCTGGTTCGAAGGACTGATCCCGGTTTTTTACGTTTACGAGAAAACCGGCGAAAAATGGCTGCTGGATTTAGGCGGAAAGCTGCGCGCCCAGGGATTCGACTACGGGGAGTTCTATCAGGGAGAAGATGTCACCATCCCGACCCCGCGGCGCGGGCTCTGGAAGTGGGGAAAGCATGTGGTCAACACCGGCATGGCCGCGAAGGCCGGAGCCTTGTCCTGGCGCCTGGACCGGCGCGAAGCGGACCGCGCCTTTCATTCCCGGATGATCGGCATCCTGGACCGTTGTCATGGCCAGGTGACCGGCATGTTTACCGGGGACGAATGCCTGGCCGGGAAAAATCCCGTGCAGGGCACCGAGCTCTGCGCCGTGGTCGAATTTCTCTATTCGCTCGAAATTCTCGCCTCGGTATTCGGCGAGCCCGCCATCGGCGACCGCCTCGAGAGAGTCGCCTATAACGCCCTGCCCGCGACTTTCAGCCCCGACATGTGGGCGCATCAGTACGATCAGCAGGTCAACCAGGCGCAATGCACCATCAATCCCGATCACATGTGGACCACGAACGGTCCGGAATCCAACCTGTATGGGCTGGAGCCGAATTACGGCTGCTGCACCTCGAACCTGCACCAGGGCTGGCCGAAATTCTGCGCCCATCTCTGGATGAAGGCCCCCGGCGAGGGGATTGCGGCGATCGCCTATGCGCCCAGCCGGGCTCGGTTCCAGTCGCGCGGAATCCCGGTGGAGGTTGCCCTGGAGACCGATTATCCGTTCCGGGAAACCATGAAAATCACTGTAACGGCAGGACGGACGGTTCGTTTCCCGCTGGTCCTGCGCGTGCCCGCATGGGCGGCAGAAGCTTCTCTTCGGTTGGAAGGGCAACCGGAAATCCGCCTCAAGCCGGGCACCTTCCACCGCATCGAAAGGGAGTGGACGGGAACCGTCCCGCTCGAAATGCGTTTTCCCATGAAGGCCAAAATAACCTCCAGGTACAATCAGGCGCTCGCAATCGAGCGCGGACCGCTCGTGTACTCGCTCTCTCCGCAGGAAACCTGGACGCGCGTGAACGCGGACAAGCCGCACCGGGAACTTCCGCACGGAGATTTTGAGGTTCGCCCGGCGACGCCCTGGAATTACGGCGTGCTCATCGACGACAAAAATCCCGAAGCGAGCCTCCGATTCGAAGAAAAACCCGTCGCCGCCAACCCCTTTTCTCCTGATGGAGCCGGAACGGCAGCCAGGATTCGTGGCAGGCTGCTGAAAAACTGGCGGCTGGCCCACGGCTGGGCGGGTGAGTTTGCGCCGGGGCTCCAGGAGTCAAACGAGCCGCTGCAGGAGCTGACCCTGATCCCCTACGGATGCACCAACATCCGCATCACCGAATTCCCGCGGCTGAAAAGCTGAAAGGAGTCCCTGCAAGGAGCGCGGGCGTCTTGCCCAATGCCGCATAGTTTTTCCTTTCCCGATCCGAATAGAACAGATAATCCCGCCTGCTTGCCGATCCGGACGGAGCCGCGCGCGTAAGCAAGCGGATAATGTAAAGTCTGAAATTCGAATAGTTTGCAGCGAAACAAACTTCAAATATTCGCCTGCTTACGCGCGCGGCTCTGTTTTCATGCACGACCATGTGACCGCGGCCAAATTAAGAACCATGCGGCATTGGGCGTCCCGCCCGCAAAACTCTAAACCCGGATTCCGGCGCTTTTTTGCAGCGCCGCATGCACAATTGCGGGCTCTCAATGCTACAATAAGGGGTTGGATTCATGCATAGGCGGTAAGCAGGGTTTAACGCGCGGCATCCATGCGTTTCCTGGATCGCGGATCAGCATAATCCACTGGCGAATAAAGTATTTATCTTTGTCCTGGTTCGGTTTAGAGAGGTCTATTTTATGGATTTTTCCAATTATCCGGCTGACAAGGTGTTCGGCGCCTTGAAGAAACACATACTGGTGGACGGTTTTCATGTCGTCATTGACCTGCAGAAAAGTCACGGCACCTATATCGTGGATGCGGCCAGCGGCAAAGAATATCTCGATTTCTATTCGTATTTTGCCTCGCTGCCCATAGGACACAATCATCCGAAGCTCCTGAACGACGAGTGCTTTCTGAAGGCGCTGCGCTGGGCGGCGATCGCCAATCCCGCCAACTCGGACATCTACTGCAAGGAATATGCGGCCTTCGTGGAACAGTTCGCGCGCTATCTGAAGCCGGTTCACATGAAATACATGTTTTTCGTGGCCGGCGGAGCGCTCGCGGTTGAGAACGCCCTGAAGACGGCATTCGACTGGAAAGTCCGGAAGAACGTGCAGAAGGGGATATCCGCACAGAAGGGCCAGCAGGTCATCCACTTCCGGGAGGCTTTTCACGGCCGTTCCGGATACACCATGTCGCTCACCAATACGGACCCGCTCAAAACCGACTACTACCCAAAGTTCCAATGGCCCCGCATCGTCAATCCCAAGCTCACGTTCCCGATCACGGAGCAAGTCATCCGGGATGTGGAAAAGGCCGAACGGGAAGCCGTGGCGCAGATCAAGGCTGCCCTCCTGGAGAACCAGGACGACATCGCGTGCCTCATTGTTGAACCGATTCAGGGGGAAGGCGGTGACAACCATTTCCGTAAGGAATTCCTGCAGCAGCTGCGCGCGCTGGCCGACGAAAACGAGTTTCTGTTCATCGTTGACGAAATCCAGACCGGCATGGGCATCACCGGCAGGCTCTGGGCTTATGAACACTTCGACATCAGGCCGGACATCCTCGTCTTCGGCAAGAAGGCGCAGATCTGCGGCATTATGGTTTCGGACCGCATCGACGATGTGGAGAATCACGTGTTCAGAAAGTCGAGCCGGATCAATTCCACCTGGGGCGGGAACCTGGCGGACATGATCCGCGGCGCGAAGTACGCCGAGGTGATGGTGGAGGACGGGCTCGTTGAGAACGCCGGAGAGATGGGGCGGATCTTCCTGGGGCAGCTCGGCGGACTGGCAGCCGCATCGGCTGGGAAAATCAGCAATGTCCGCGGCCGGGGCCTGTTCGCCGCATTTGACATGGCGGACGGCAAGACCCGCGATCAGTTCCGCGGCCGGTGCTGGGAAAACGGGCTGGCGACTCTGGCATGCGGCCCCCGGTCCATGCGGTTCCGCGGCTGTTTGACCGCCGGCAGAACCGATATCGAACGGGCCGTGGCGCTCCTCGAAAAATCCCTTTGAGCCTGGGAACGCGGGCGTCCCGCCCGCATGCATCCCCGGCTTTGCCGCATGCCCAGGCGCTTGCAGGCGGGACGCCCGCGCTCCATCGCAGTCCGAACCACCATCAATCGCCGGTTCAATCGTGCATCCCTGCGCGGTTATGATAGACTGAATGGCAATTGACAATAGGAGGTCTGCATGAGTATGACAAACAGCAAACGTGTGTGGATCGGCGGGCTGGTGGGCGGCGTAGTGTGGATCATCTGGGCGATGATCGTGAACTTTGTCTTCCTGATGCCCAAATATACGGCTGCGCAAGATGCGCAGCTGATGCTGAAGGATCCGCGTTATCCGTTTTTCATGATTGTCTGGCTGGCGCAGTTCCTTATTTTCGGAGTGCTTCTGGCTTCGCTGTACGCGGCGGTGCGTCCCCGCTGGGGTGCAGGACCGGGAACGGCTCTCAAAGTCGGTTTGATTTTTGGCGTTGCCGCTGGTTTTTCGGTCAATTTTTACACGTCCGCCTGGGTCCCCTTCTCGCGTGTAATCCCGCTGGGCTGGCTGCTTGAACTGCTGGTCGGCGCGGTGCTGGCGGCCCTGGTCGCCGGCTGGCTGTATCGCGAAAGCTGACATTCGAAAATCCGGGACGTCCAACTCTGTCGAAAGACCGCCGCAGCCTGATTCTTCTTGCTAAGAGCACAGAAATCATGGATAAAGAATCCGTCCGGAGACGGCTTCCAACGGTCCGGCAAGCGTGCGCAAGATCGGCGGCATTTGGCCGAGGAAACTTCTTCGTTTCCTAATTGACTGGCAAGGTGATTGGTGCTAAATAAGCTGGCCTAGGGTAATGCCGCCAAGGCCTTTCGGCTTCTGGTAATTTTTTTGGCGACGCGATCGCTTCGCGGTAAATGAAGGGGGTTCTTCACTCAATGGGCGTGGAAGAGTTAACGGACCGAAAAGAGAAAATCCTCAAAAAGATCGCTGAAAAAGAGGAACAGCTGAAAGAGGGGCGCATCTGCGCGGATTCATCCCTCGATGTCGTGTTCATGATTGACACTACGGGCAGCATGGACCCTTACATCGACGAGGTTAAAAACAACATAATCAGGATCATCGAAAATGTCCTGGATTATTCACCCAAGATCAGGATGGGTTGCATCGCTTATAAGGATCATGGTGATGAAGGAGAAGATGAATTTTATCTGACCAAGATCCTGCCGCTGACGTTCAATAGAAACGAAATCATCGGCTTCATGCGTTCGCCCGGATTGCACGTCGGGGAGGGCGGCGGCGGCCCGGAAGCGGTGGAATGCGCTTTGCACGAAACGGTGGCGTTTGCCTGGGGGAAAACGGCACCCAAAGCCATTATCTTGATCGGCGATAAGCCGCCCCACGGGGTGATGGACACCCTCAAGCACTGTACCAAGGTGCGCGATTATCGGGAAGAAGTGAAGGCGCTGAAGATCAAGGGGGTCAAGATCTATCCCATTTTATGCAATCACATATCGGAGACGGAAGGGAACTTCCGCTGGATGGCGAACGAAACGGGCGGCACGTTCTTTTACCTGAAGGAAATCTCCGACCTGAGCGATCTTTTGACCGGGATCTGTCTAAAGGAAACAGGGCAATTGCCTTATTTTGAAAGGAAGCTGCTCGAGAATGGGGATAAGGTGCCGCAGTCCAAGAGGTTGCTTTTATCGCAACTGAATGCTGGGGCAACGGTCAAGCAGTAGCGATGCGGTAGAGATTTCCCTCTCATTGCGTTGTCGAGGGAAACCGTCTTGCGCGGCTGCAATCTCATCCGAAACGAGGCAAGTACAGCTTAACTATGGTGAGGGAAATGCGGGGCGGGACCGGATATAGATTGGTTGCGCTGATAGGTAAGACCGCCGTGGGGGTGGGCGTGGGGGCTTGCCTGGGGATCGGAGTGATTGCGGCTGCGGCGATCGCTGAAGTCACAATTCCGGCGGTTTTGACGTTGAAAGCGCTCGGCCTGACATGTGGCGCAGCGGGATTTTTGTTCGGCGCAAAGGCTCTAAAAAAGAAGGATTAAGTGAATTGCCCGCCACTTTGACTCCGATCGGCGGGCTCGGCAGCCAGAGTATTGCCCTGATTTCTGAAGCATAGGTTGGGACACAACGCACACCTTAGTCAAAGTAATAAGCAACAAAACAAGAAGGCGCAAGCGGCATGAAGTTTAAATCCACCTACCTGGTAGTTTTGATGCTTCTGTTTGTGGTGTTTGTTTTTCTGGACCAGAATCAGACGCCTGTGCCCGTCAAGATTCTCCTCGGCAACCCGTTTCACTTGGGACTCAGTCTCATCATCGTTATCAGCATAATAGTCGGAGTGCTCATGACGATTGGCGTGATTTACCTGCTGAACAAAAGAAAAGCTTTGATCAACAAGAAAAAAATGTCTTCTCAGTGACGGATGCCGGGAATCCATCACCCGCGGAAGGGTGATTTTGGAGGGAGATCTGAATGAGTGAGGATGTCAGGTATAAGATGCAGCACCTGGGAGATATTTTTGTCGATGCCGTGTCAAGCGTGGCCGATTCTGCTAGAAAACATGCCAAAAGTATTGTATTAACCTACGATATCCGGGCTCTCAAAAAGAAGAAGCGTCAGGGTTTAAGCTTGATCGGCAGTAGAATAGTCCAGGTGAAAAAGGCGGGTCTAGCGGATCTCACTCGGGATGATAAATTGGTGGAAATGATCGCCGAAATAGAGAAGATCGATCGAGTCATCGCGTCTTTTGAAAAGAAGAAGAAAACGATGGCGGGCGGTTGCGAAAATATGGACGCCTGTGCCCGTGCAGATGCTTGCCGTTCTGAGGGGCTGGATCCGACCTGTGTCCAGGGCGGCGCTCAGCAAAGCGAGTAATTTCGCGGGCTTTCAGCGTTTCTGATCCGGAGGAATTGAGGGCGGGGATGTCGCCCCGCGGGGGGCGACCAAGTTGAATCGGGAAATCCGGCGAGCAATTGCCGGAAACGAAACCGATGTTTGACACCGTAACCGTGTAAGGAGGGAATCAATGTCGAAGGTGCTGGTGGGGATTTTTGTTGCCGTATTTGTTGGCGCGCTTGTTTATGAGATTCTCAATAGGACAAAACCGGAACTTACAGAAAAATTCGAGGCAAAGTTTTCCGAGGGCCTGGACAGTATTTTAGCGCCGGCACAGGAAAAAGCGCAACCATAATGAACCGTCCAAAGGGCATTGCCAATCCCGTCGTGGTTTTTGCGCTGATTTGTGCGTTCATTTACATCTATTTCTTTTACTTGAGAGGCGCCAATCCCATTTCCTTGCTCATGCCGTCGGCATCCAAGGAAACGGAAAGGACCTGGGAAGATGTGCCTCCGAAAGATCCCAATGCTGTTGCTCTGGCCGGACCCGTTGACCAGCCACAGGTCCCAATTAACTCGCTCAACCAACAAAACGTGGTTCAGCGGCCGAATCCGCTCGAGACGCCACAGGGGAATCCAGGCACCACTCTTCCGGCCAGACCGGATCAGAATGCCCCCCTGCAGCCGATCGCCCCGCCGGATTTGACGCTCACCGAAGGGCACTGGATCGGGCTTGAGGTTATTCCTCTGACGGCGGCAATCGCCGAGGCGAACTCAATACCGCCGGATGTGACTGGGGCTTTGATCGATGAAGTGACGCTACTCTCAGCGGAAGCGGGGCTCTTCGCAGGCGATGTGATCACTGCGGTAAACGGCAAGCGGGTAACCAACCTGAAGTCGTTCCACCTTGCGACCCAGGTTGTGGCCCAATCGAATCGTGCCGACGTATCCGTATACCGTGGCGGCCAAAACAAAAACATTGTGGTTTTCAGCACCGTGGCGTTGGGGGGTGCTCAAATGGAGGGCGCGCCGATGATCCTGCCCACATCTAAGAGCCCCCATGGCTACTATGGTCCATGCGACCGATGCCATGCCATAGCCAAGATCGGTCCGGGCACGGGGAACGTCCTGCAGCCCAAAAACGCCTTGAATCCCAATGAACTGCTGAAGGATCAGGGCGATTCCCTGAAAAAGGTTGCTCCGAATATCCGGGCGGGCACGCCGCCGCCTCACAGGAACAGAGGAACCTGCACAAAATGTCATGTAGTGATTTAACGTTGCCGGATAGCGAGCAGTGTGCGCTTTGCGGAAATAAGGCCCCGCAGATATCCACTTTGCTTAATTTCCTGCTCGCTATTTTCCTGGCCTTTGTTGGTTTTGTGAGCGGCAGCAAGGCCGTCCTGGGCAATTCAATTTATGCTTTCAAGGATTTTGTCACCTCGCTGGTGGTGGTCATCGGCATCAAGGTTTCCGAGAAGCCGGCTGACGACAGGCATCCTTATGGACATGGCAAGATTGAGTTTGTGGCGATGCTCTTTATCGGGATTGCCATTTTTGTTGCCTCCCTGTTCCTTTTTGTCCATTCCGTCAGGGAAATATGGGAGAGTTTTCACGGCGTGCTGCCGGTTCCGAAACTCTTCGCCCTCTCGGCCGGGTGCATATCGGTCATCGCAAACTACAAGCTCTATAAGTATCTGCATTGCGTCGGAACCAGGCGCAACAGCCCGGCCATTCTGGCAACCGCGAAGCACCATCATTCGGACACCATTTCTTCGCTCTTTGTGGTATTGGCTATCATCGGGGCCAACCTCGGCCTCATGTTTCTTGATCCCCTGGTAGCGGTGATCGAAACGCTGGATCTGATGCGGTTAAGTCTTGGGATGCTTCAAGATGCTGTCAACGGAGTGTTGGACGGCTCGATGAGTACTGCCATCAGGTCAGAAATAGAATCGACCGCCATGCTGGTCCCGGGTGTCCGCAGGGTGGACAAGGTCACGGTTCGGCAGTTAGGGCAGACTCGCTGGATCGATATGACCATCAAGGTAGATTGCGACAAGCCTGCAAGCGAAGGATATTTGATCGGCGAGCATGTTAAGGGAAGCGTCGTGAAAGCAATACAGAATATCGCCAATGTGTCCGTTTCCATAGAACCGTACATGCCCTGATGCGCGGTGGCCGACAAGGACCGCGCTTTGCACGCGAAATGCATTGCGAGGCTGATGAGGACGGATCGCTTCATTTACTGGCACGGCGATGAGTAAGCGGATGTATGCAAGAATCATTGGCGTCTTGGCCGCCCTTCACCTGATCGGCTTCATGGTATTTGCCTGGAGCACTCACAATCGGCTGGTGGATGAGGAGCACTTTCTCGATGTGGCGCACGGCAGGCTGCTGCTTGAAATGCAGCGGAAGCGTGATCTTCTCGCCAGTTGCCGGAACATCGTCGCAACGTATGCGGCTATGGAGGAAAGAATCCAGGATCATCTGATCACCCTGCACGGACTGACCAAGACTCATGGCTCGCAGGCGCAGATCGTAAAGAACGAAGAGCAGGAAGTTCTCAAGCTCATCAACGAACTGGATCTGTTAGTGGAAAAATATCCGGATTTGAAATCCAAGGGGCCCTATGTGCTCTTGATGGAGACCATTCAGGAGACCGGATTCAGGATAATCACGGAAAGGATGAATTATAATAACAGCACCTACAATTATAATTTATTGTGTCGCCTGTTCCCGCGCAATATTGTGGCGCTGGCGTTTGGTTTCAAGGAGCGGCCTTTCCTGCAGGGACCTCTGGACTACTCGTCTCTGAATCCTGAGTCATGAGAAGGATATAGGCTGCAGGCTATAGCCTGCAGCCTATATCCGCGATATTGCTGGAAGCGGTGGTACGATGAAGTACGAAGGCTGTGTCAGATGCGGGAAGTTGTCTCCCCGGCTGAGCCTTGTCGGGAATGGCCTCGCGGCGGCATTCAAGATGTTTGTGGGAACGCTTGCCGGCAGTAAAGGGCTGTTTGCCGACGGCGTACATTCCATTGCCGATACTTTCGCCTCGGCTTTCATCCTTATGGCTTTGGCGGTGGCGAAAAAACCTCACGATGATAGTCATCCTTATGGTTACGGCAAGGTGGAATACCTCAGTACCCTGGTTGCCGCTACGATTCTTTTCACCTGCGCCTCGCTTATTTTGCTGGATACCCTGAAGGCGCTTATTTACGGGGTCCATGAGGTGCCTGAAAACGCCGCCTTGCTCGCTACTTTGGTGTGTTTGTTCTTCAGCTATCTGATGTACCGGTCCAATGTATGCGCCGGCACGCAGCTCGGGAGCCCGGCGATCATAGCGGACGCCTATGAGAGCAAGGCGGACAGCTTCTCATCGGGAGCGGTATTGATTGGACTTATCGGGACCAAGCTTGGCTTCATTTGGGCCGATGCCCTGGCTGCCGCCGTGGTGGCGTTGTTGATCTATCATATGAGCATGGAAATGTTCTTCCAGGGCATCCATGGCCTGATAGATTCTTCCGCCGACAAGGATGTCATCGATGAGGCAAAGAAGGCATGTCTCACTGTGGACGGGGTGGACGGCGTTAGATCGATCAGCACCCGGCGTATGGGCCAGAAGAGTTGGATCGATCTGGTGATTGAAGTTTCCGAGAAGAAAACCGTCCTGGAAACTCATGCGATCGGGGAAAAGGTAAAGGAAGCAGTCATTGAAAAGGTGAAGAAAGTCAGTGGCATACGGGTCAACTGCTTCCCGGTCAAAAAGACCATGTTCGGAACCTATTGATAGCAGCGCGCCGAAAAGCGTAAAGCATTGAGGATCATCAGTCATCATTTGGAGGACAGAATGGAAGGCATTAACACAGGTCAGTTGAAGTATTACGCCAAGGCGCTGGCGATAAATTTCATGAAGTTCCTGGACCGGTCCGTTGACAAATACAACAGCGTGTTTGCCCTCAACCCGGAGGAATCCAGAGAGGTATTCATGGAACTCAGCGCGGAAATGGAGCAAAAAGGAGATTATAAGGGGGCGGGGGAAGTCTATAAGAAAATACTGGTATCTGAACCGAACAACGTGAATGCGCTTTTTAAGCTGGGCAAGATGCACATCAGCGCCGGCCAGTTCAACGAAGCCAGGGAGATTTTGAAAAAAGTTGTGATCCTGGACAGCACTATTGCGCAGGCCTTTTATCTCTTGGGCTCCGCTCATTTTGCGCTCGATGAAAACAAGGAGGCGATGAAAGCTCTCAGGAAAGCCGTGGAACTCAATCCGGGCTATGCGGAGGCATATTACAAGATCGGACTCATTTTTGATGCCCGGTCCGAACATGACCAGGCCATTGATGCCTATCTCAAGACAATCTCCTTCAGTCCCGATTTTGTCAAGGCCTATCAGAGTCTTGGTTTTGCCTATGAATCGAAGGGAATGCGGGATGAAGCGGTGAAGTATTTCAAGAAGGCCATTGACATCGAAGAAAGGCGTGGCGGCAAATAGCGATTCTGGAGGGAGATTTTGAAAAGGAGAATTTTCAACCAATCAAGGGGATGAAGGAGGGATTGTTATGATCAACATCGTTTTTGGTCTTGTGGCAATATGCCTGGCGATTTGGGGGCTGGTGACATACTGGTGGTACACGGTGGATGTCATCATTGCAATTTTTCCTCTTGCGCTCCTGTTTTTCGGCATCGTCGCCCTGTTGGCCGGCATAAAAAACACGGGACTTAAGGCAACTGTCATCCAGAGCAGGCAGGCGGCGGCTGATCCGGCGGCAAAGAAAAAGGACGAGTAGGCGCGCCGCATTTGGGGCGGGCACAAATGGCACGGGACTTCGAGCCATTCTGATGCCGAGAAACGACCAGCCGGGCGGACCGAGCCGACGATACAAGAATAAGGCGAGTAGGAGCGCTTACGATTATGGGGACGGAAAAAATACCTGATGATATTGGGAAGACCGCGCAAAGGCCTTTGCCAGAGCGTTGCCCGAATAACTTCAAGCCGTGGATCTTAGCGCTTGTGGTGATGGTCATCATTACCCTCGCCTGGTCCATCTATGAGGCGCAGCAAAGGGGGCGAGGGATCGGTAGGTTCTTTGGCGGAAGGGGCGAAGGGGAACGGTCGGCATTGGAAACGGCCACGCCCGGACCCGCAAAGGCGCTTCAGAGTTCGTACCACAACATCATTGATAGTGTCAGACCGGCAGTCATCAGCATTGACGCGGTCGTTCCGGATCCAAATGCCAATGCCGGAGACCCTATCGCCAAGTATGCCAGAATTGGCTCCGGCGTAATCATTGATCCGCGGGGGTACGCGCTGAGCAGCCTGCATGTCGTGGATGGGGCGTCTTCCCTGAAGGCCACGGTATACCGCCCGGCGGGAGCGGCTGAATACCCGATCAAGGTCGTTAAGGGAGATCGCAATTCCGATCTGGTCCTCTTGCGGATCCAAGGGGATGGTCCTCTTCCCCATGCAGGTTTGGGAGATTCCAATTCTGTTAGAACGGGCGATGTCGTTCTTTCCATAGGCAGCCCCTTCGGCTTTGAACAGACGGTAACCTCGGGCATCGTCAGCAGCCGGAACCGGACCCTCAATATCGACGGCGTGGTTTATGAGAACCTGATCCAGACAGACTCTTCCATTAACAAGGGGAGCAGTGGCGGTCCACTGCTCAACACGAAGGGCAACGTCATCGGGATTAATACGGCGATTTATTCGCCCAGCGGAGTGTATTCCGGCATCAGTTTTGCGGTTCCCATCAACCTGTCGTTGGATCTTATCGGCGGTGTGGTCGATTTCCAGAACGAACCGCCCCCGGTCGCTGATGGCCAGCTTGCCGCCTGGCGGGTAAATGCCAGGCAGATCGGCAATGCCTACCGTTTGCGTGACGGGCAGGTCATAACCCCGCCGCACAACTACAGGGGTGTGTGTCTTGACTGCCATCCGCAGTTGCGTTCGCAGACCTTTACGCCCCAGCAGGGACAGGCTGCGAATCCGGCATGGGGAAACCGGGCATACCCTTATGGAATGAGGAGGAATCCGGGGCCGTGGTGTCCGGTTGTCGGTCCCAATAATCTCACCCTGGGTATTACGGTTTTGGATGTGGATGACGTGGTTGCGAACCAGAACAATATGCTGCGGCCGGAGGGCGTGCTGGTAAACAGCGTCATTCCCGGCACGCCCGCAGATGCTTCCGGCCTGCAGCGGGGAGATATCATTATCAGGATCGACGGCAGGAAGATTCAGGATATCAATAGCTTCATACAGTTTCTGGAAACAAAAAGCGGAACCAGTTTCGAGCTGGTGACGTTACGGTCCGGCGCAAGGAGAACGGCCACGGTCAAAATGGAGCTAGGGGGGGGAGTACAGGCCGCGGCGGGGGCTCCGGTCAAACAGCCCGCGGAATTCGCCTGGCTCGGTGCGGACATCGGACCCTTGCCAACCGGCAAGGCAGGGGTTTATGTAGCCGAAGTGGAAGGTGTGCTGGGAATCGCCGGCGTCAAATCCGGAGACGTTATCAAGGGGGTAAATGGCACACCGGTTACTGATATGAACTCATTCATTAATCTGACGACCAAGGTGGATCTCAAAAAGGGATGTATCCTGGACATCATGCGTTTCGGAGATCCCATTTATATTACGATAAAAAATTAACCAAGGGGCTGCGCCCCTTGATATCCCGCCAAAAAGCGGCGGGATACGGAAAAGTGAAATGAACAAAGAAGTTATTAAGAAATTGTACGCCAAAGAATTGGGTCTCATTACCGACGCGCCGGTCCTGACTCCGGTAAAGTGGAGAGACCATTTTGCGCGTATCAAGGCCAAGGTTTGGGGCAATCAATCGGCGGCGGCAAAGATAGCGGCAACGGCCTTGTTTCTGGCCATCCTGTCCGGCTTTGTTTATTATTACAACCTTTTTACCGTGGAATACTACAAGACACGTCTGGAGTTGACACAGATCGAAGCTGAGTTGCAGCGCAGGAATGATCTGATTCCGAACCTGGTGAAAGCCGTCAATGATTACATGGCTTTTGAAAACAAAATCTTCCAGCATGCCGCCGATGTCAGGAGCGCCTTGAATTCGCTGAAGAGCGTTCCCGATGCGGAACCGGCTCAATTGAGCCTTGAGAAGTTTCTCTCCAGATTTCAGGCGGTGGCTGAAAACTATCCCGACCTTAAGGCCTCCGCGACTTATCAGAACCTCATGAAGGAATTGTCGGATACGGAGACGAGGATCGCCAGTGCGAGAATGCGCTATAACCAGGTGACCAATTATTACAATTCGCGATTAAGGCTGTTTCCAGGAGTCATCTTCGGCTTCGTGATGAGGTTCGGCCCGCAAGAGACATTTGAATCCGAGAACTCGGCAAAAAAGGTCCCCGACGTCAGATGAATGCGCTGGTCAAGTACTTATTATTTGTCGTCTCTCTGGTGGCTGTGGTCGGCATGGCGGCCAACCGTGACTTGTTCTATGCCAACCCTTTTTCGGGGTCCGCAAAGACGGGCAAACGCTCGGCCGGCGAAATACCATCGCTCCCGCTTTCGCCTTCCCAGGTACTGGCCGGTGTGCGCAGTACCGGTGCCATCGATTACCATTCCGGCAATCGTCTTACGGCTACGGGCGAAGAGGGGCGCATCAGAGTATGGCAATTGCCGGATGAGAAACCGGTTTTGGAGATTGATGCCGGTGAAGGGTTCCAGGTTTTGCAGGTGCGTTTTGTGCCGGGAAAAGAGACCATCGCGGGATGCGGCCCGATGTCCGATGGTAAGGGCAGTATCAGGATATTCGATATCGCGACGGGAAAGCAGACCTTGCAGATCGACGACCAGGAACCGGTGGTCTACATCGACTTCGATCAGAGCGGCAGATATCTCGTCTTCACCGGGATGAGTACAATCAAGGTTTGGGATCTGGCGGAAAAACAGGCCGTCTCGGTCATACCTGGAAACGGCGCCGGGGGGCGAGGCGTCTTTTTCATGGAGGACCGCTACATCCTTCTGTCGGACCCGCTTTCGCTATACGACTGGAAAAACAGAAAAATGGCCGCCACTCTTGGTGACACGGTCACTGTTGGGGTAAAGAGAATCAGTGCCGACCTCTGCGCCTGGATGTCCCCGAATGGACTCTACCTCTTCCGATCTCCCTACGCAAAGAAGGAATTCATCCCTTTCAATACCCAGGGGATATACTCGTTTGACCTGGCACCCGACGGGAGATGGGGGCTGTTCTTGAAAGAGGACAAAACGATGTCCCTGGTCGATTGCGCGACCGGGCTGGCAGTCAGAACCCTGGTGTGCACGCTCCGGCCCGATGCCGTATCCATCAGTCACGACGGCGCCAGCGCCTTTCTTTTGTACCGGGCGGGAAAGATCGAAGTATTCGACGTCGGCAATGAAAATATCTTCAGAAACGCCAGGTTTTACACGGCGCGATTTTTCTCCCGGCTGTGGAACAAAACGGCTGATGCCGAAAAGGGCGTGCCGCTGGCAAGGAATCCTGTTAACTGACCGGACGAGGTGCTTTTTGACGCCTATGAAGCTGTTTTTTAGCATCCTGAGATCATCCTTCACCGACAAACTGGCCTATGTCTCCGCCGCCGCCGCCGCCTCATGCTGGCTGATCCATGCCTGGTATCCGGCCCTGTTGCCCGGCCAGTGGAAGGCAACAGCGCATATTTACGCAACTGTGGTCGCCGCGCTGGCAGCCGGGATGATGATCGCCAAATGTGTCCTGATGGAGGGCTATCGCCGTTCGATCCAGGAGGCAAATACCGAGAAAGAGGCATTGGCCGTCACTAATCAAAGGCTGGAAGTGCTGCTGCGGGAGGCCAGGCAGGAAAAGGATCGGATCTCCGAGCGTGAATCGGCTTTGACGAGCAAGTTGAAAAAGCTCGAGAACGGCGGGCCGGAAGCTCAACTCAGTTCTTTGCGGAAACGGGCGCGCATGGATGAGGAAGACAGAAAGACAGCCCTGGGCTTTCTTGCCCGTGAAGCGAGAAACCGCTTGCAGGAACTGGATGACGTCAATGATCGGGATATTGCTCATGCGGCGGCAGTGTTGAAGAAGGAAACACAGCTGTTGGAGGACGAGATCAAGAAGGGTGAGATGTCTCTGTATGAACTGGTGCTCTCGATCAGCGAGATCCAGAAGCATACCCATGACCTGATTTCGATGAGGCTTCTGGCAGACGGCGGGCAGGGGGAAAGCGCTCGCGACCCACGGCAACCCAGTGAATTCCCATGGTTTGGCGCTGAAACCGATCCTTCCCGCCTGGATCGCGTCTATAAATTCCTGAAAGTGGCGTTTCATCCGGACAGATTCTCATCCGAGGCGCTGAAGGAACAGGCTAAGGTTCATTTTCAACAGGCCGGGAAAGCCTACAGCATCTTCAAGGAACGTTTAAGGACTACCCATTGAAAAAGATTGCTCTGTCGCTGTTGGTGATATGGATGATGTCCTGTGCCGCCGGCACAGCCTTGGCGGCGCAGCCTGTTCCCGTGCAACATACCGAGATGGATTTCCTCGGGGGAATCATCGTCTTGTGCACCGGTATCCTGATCGGGGCTGTCGGCACCCTGATCGGCGCAGGCGGAGGCTTCATCCACGTGCCGGTGCTCATGATTTTCTACGGTTTTTCCCCCCAGCATGCCATCGGCACATCCATGGCAGTCGTCATGTTGAATGCCATATCAGGCACTTTTGCTTACATCGCCCAGAAACGGATCGATTATGAAATTGGCCTCGCGTTTGCCGTCGCCGCATGTCCGGGGGTATTTGCCGGGGCGCTGCTGACACGGTTTTTCACGGTCAAAGGATTTTCCATTATTTTCAGCCTGCTGCTGATCGTTTTATCCTATTACCTGTTTTCCGAAGTGGAGTTTTCCGTCGTCAGGACCAAGGCCGCGCATGCTCCGAAAGTCAGACATCTCACCGATGCCATGGGCGAGGAATACACCTATGCGCCGGACATGTCCGTGGGATTTTCCGCCAGCATTTTGATCGGCAAATTCTCGGGCCTGTTCGGGATCGGGGGGGGGATCATTCATGTTCCGCTCATGTATTCCGTGCTGGGAATACCGGTGCATGTGGCCACGGCTACGTCCCATTTCATCCTCGCCATCACGAGTTTTCTCGGCTTTGTCCTTTTCGTCGGCCTCGGCTATGTGGATTTGAACTATGCGGTCGTTTTGGGAATCGGAACGATCCTGGGTGCCACCTGGGGAGCTCGGCTCTCGCTGAAAACCCATCCCTCGGTCATCAAAAAAATAATCGCCACGTGTCTTTTTTTGCTGGCATTGAAGTTGATGCTGGATGTTCGATAGGATCCGGAATCTCATCGGAGTGTCACCAGGGGAATTGAGGAGGACGAAATGGAGCAACGAGGTGTAGTGCTCGGCGCCATAGCCAAGGTTTTAAACGCCGGGGGCTCCGCCCTGGTGACTGTTTACGACGCCATGGTGTCCATCAAGACCGGTGTCGGACAGGGAGAGAAGGGACGTCTCAAAGCCCGGCTGAGAGCATGTGAAAAAAAGCTGGTGCGCCTGTATGTCGAGATCGGCAAAGAAGTCGCTCAGCGCGAACCTGGGGCGCGGATGTCGGCGGCAGGAGAGGCGGTCCTGAAACTCGCCGCCGAGAATCGGGCGGAAATTGAAAGAATCAAGCAGCATCTTATTGACCTTGAGATAGCAGAAAAGGCAGCGCGAGATGCGGCCATGGCCAGAGCAAGAAAGAGGGCGGCGCCGGCGGCGAAACCGGGAGAGCCGGCCGCGGCTGAAGCGCAGCAGGCCAGGGAAGTGTCGACGGACACCGTGACGGAAAAAGCAAAAGAAATCGTGGCGGCAGCGCCGCAAACGCTCACGCAAGAGATTGCTACGGACCTGGCTGCAGTGGAAGCAGTGGAAGCCGGCGATGCGGCTGCCGCCGTTGTGACGGAAGAAGCGGCGGGTATGCCTCCGGATGCGGCGGAAGCGCCCGAGGATGAGCTTCAGGAAGGCACGCCAGATGCAGAGGCGCCCGCGGCAAAGGAAGCGGCGCCGGACGCCGTGACCGAAGCGGGCGGAACCGGGGAAGCTTTGGAAAACCTGCTCAAGAGCGATCTGCTGAAGTTATGTCAGGACAAGGGAATTGAGGCTGACAAGAGAATGACAAAATCCGAAATAATTGAATTAATTAGGGAACGTTTGTGATAGCCTCGTTCAGGATGTCTGTGGTTTGACGCACTGCTTGATTTGCCATTCGCTGGATGACAGGGAACCACCAAATTCGGACGAACAGTCCGGGATCGGAGTCGCCGGCATAATACGAACATAGATCAATCGCGGCTGAGAATCGAAAGCGACTGCGACCGCAATTCTGATTTCGATGGCCAGAGGGGTAGGTTATACGGAAATGTTGTTGTCAGCGCCGCGGCGACCGCGCGGAGCAGAGCGGAGCAGAGCGGAGCGGAGCAGGAAGGATCTGTTCATGGTAATTGAATGACTTTGCCCCGCGCCTATTTTGCGATTTGCCTGCCTGTGCGGACCTGTTGTGGCTGATTCAGAGAAAGGTAGGTACCATGGAGGCACAGAAACCTTCAAACGCTATCGAAATCCTTGAAAACCCATTCCCATCTGCTTCTTCTCCCGCCACGGAATCCCCCGGCGGGAGCGATAGCACTTCCCCAACATCCTCGTTTCCGGAAGAGAAAAGGCCCTCCTTCGGGCGCCGAATAGCCGAGGCTTTCCGAGAGGGCATCGCCTCTGCAAAGCCGGATTATATCAGGCGCCCGCAGGTCAAAATGCCGCCCGAGGAAAAGAAAAAACGGCAGGAGTCGGCTGATGCCGGGATCCTGGACAAGGCTATCGAGGAGGGAGGATCTGCCGCGGCGGCCGCCGGCGATAAGGTGACTGTTGGGGTAGATCATGTCGTCCAAATGGTAAAAAGGGCGCCGGCGGCGGCGCGCAAGTATGCGCGGGCCTTTCGGGAAGGTGCGGCATCGGTGAAAGCGCGCGAGCGGAGGGAGCGGACGGACAGACAGCCCCGAGCGCAGGAGCAGCCTAGGCCTGCGCGTGCCCCTGTAAAATAAAGCTGGACAATGGGCCTCGATTAGTTTAAATAAAAGAGGCATGAAAACAGCTGAAACCATCTTAGAACTGTTGTCCAGCAGAGACGCAGTAGCGAAGGTCAAA
>Ga0315277_10000665_pt1 | contig 53699 bp, 52 predicted proteins | sample YL17G05_15_MG_FD_203695 | JGI IMG/M metagenome (GOLD analysis project Ga0315277, IMG submission 203695) | Sediment microbial communities from Yellowstone Lake, YNP, Wyoming, USA - YL17G05_15 | ecosystem: Environmental > Aquatic > Freshwater > Lake > Sediment | place: USA: Wyoming | collected... | reverse complement strand
GCTGGCAGGTGGAATTGTTCTTCAAATGGATCAAACAGCACCTGCGAATCAAGGCGTTTTACGGCACCAGCGAGAACGCGGTGAAGACTCAGATTTGGATCGCCGTTTCGATTTATGTGCTCGTTGCCATCGTCAAGAAGCGTCTGGACCTGGACGCGAGCCTCTACCAAATTCTACAGATTTTGAGTGTCACGCTTTTTGAGAAAGTGCCCATTTTACAGGCCTTGGAGGCATCTGACTGCCAAGACGATTTAGTCGCGGATCGCAACCAGTTGATTCTGTTCGACTTTTAACCGGACAGCAGTGATATACGAAAAACCCTGGCAGACGCGGTGGGACACCACCTTCTATTGGGAAGGCTACACGAAAGACAAGAGCGGCAAAGGCAACAGCACCGTGATGTTCCCGGAAAACGAGCCGATTCATTACCGCTATGAGCTGGTGGTGCCCCCGGAAGCGGCGAATGTTCCGCCGGCGCCGGTCATCGTTTCTCCTAAACAGGACGCCAGGTACTACGCGGCCGGCGAGGCAGTGAGACTAATCGCCGAGGCGGCCGATAAGCAAGACGGCAAGCTGGGCGGAGACTCGCTGTCCTGGGAAGTGTGGCCGAACGCCGGCAAAGTACGTCCCTTGCTGGCCAGTGGAAAGGGCTCTTCGTTCACGTTTAGCATTCCGCTCGATGCGCCCCATGATGATGACTTCAACCAGTACTTCGTCAAGGTGACCGCCAAGGACTCCCAGGGCCTGACCGGCCTTGCCTACGCCACCCTGGGCGTGGCGCCGCCCTATCCACCAAGTCCCGTGCTGGCGGCTTCGTTCGATTCGGCCGCTCCGCTGAAGAGCTCAGCGCGTGTCCCGGGCGGCAAAGTCACGGGCACACTTTCAACGAACGGAAAGCTGTACGCCTGGGTGATTACTCGATCGGGCGTTCCGCCCGAGGTGAAGCTCGCCTCCTCCGGCGATGAAGGAAAAAGCTGGCAACTTTCCGAGTGGTCGTTTCCGGGCAACGGCACTGATTTTTACCCGCTCACGTTCGTCCAGGGACCTGCCGATAGACTCGTCTACCTGTTCGGCGCCACCTGGCCGAAGGGCACGGCGCCCTGTTTCGCGTGCCGAAGCGCGTATCTGGCTCGCGTGCCGGCCGACCAGATCGGCGACCGCGCCGCTTACGAGTATTTCCAGTGGCGGTCGGACGCGAATGCCCGCTGGACGAAGAACGCCACCCAGTTTTACCAGATGCTGAGCGCGCCCGAGGGCATTGGCGTACCGGCGGTCGTATATCACGCCCAATCGAAGCGCTTTGTGGCCGCCGTCGTGGCGGGCAAGCAGTTGTGGCTGCTCGATGCCGCCCAGCCCTGGGGTCCGTGGACGACCGCCGGTTTGCGCGAAAACTGGAACGGCGGTGAGGGACCGTTGCGCTGCGAGTGGACGGGCGACAGTGCGTTGGCGTGCGGAACCGAGCGGGTTGGCGTACTGGCCAAGCTCTCCGTCCGATAGCAGATTCACCACCCAGACACCAAGGAAGAACCAAGGGGCCTGGTGGGCGGGACCGGCGGCCCAGCCCGCCCGGCTCCTTCGTGGTTTCTTTATGCCTTTGTGCCTTGGTGGTTATTTGATGCTGTAGCTGAGCGCTTCATCGTACATTGCTACGATGTTCTCGGGCGGCACGTCGGGCTGGATATTGTGAACCGCGGCGAGCACGAATCCGCCATCGCCGGCAAGGTCGTTGATGCGGCGCCGTACCTCCGCCCGCACATCGGAAGGCGTTCCCCGGGGAAGCACCTGTGCTGTATCGATGCCGCCCCAGAATGTCAAGTCCCGCCCAAACTCGCTCTTGAGCCGGCGCGTATCCATGTGGACGGCCGAGACCTGCACAGGCGTGATGGCGTCCACGCCGATATCGATCAGGTCGGGCAATAAAGCGTAAGCCGATCCACAGCAATGGAACAGCAGCCGCTTGCCGTGCCGCTTGACCACCTCGGCCATGCGCCGGTGATGCGGTTTTACCATCCGGCGGTAGAGTTCGGGGCGCATCAGGGGCCCGCGCTGCGACGCCAGGTCCTCGACAAACTGCACGACGTCGATGTACGGCCCTGCCTCGTCGAGCGCGCGTTCGGAGCCGCGCACCCAAAAATCCTCGATGCGGTCCATGAGCGCTTCGGCGAAAGCAGGATTGATTACCAGGTCCTCCAACCATTCAGCGAACCCTCTCACGAATTGCGCGATGTGCACCAGTCCGACCCACAGGTCAAGCACGATCGCATGGTCGGTTGCGGCGCGCAGCGCACAGGCTCGTTCGCGCAATCCGCGAAACCGGCCCGGGTCGAGTGGGTCTGGCCAGGCAAAACCATCCAGGTCGCCGGGCTTCGGATTTATCAGGTGGCGGAAGGGGCCGTCAGTGTTGAGAAAGTGGCCGCCTTCGGGCTTTGTCCACGTGACCTGCCATTCATCAACGTAGGCGTTGCCGGCGGCCAGCCCCCCCGGCTGCCGGTCGGGTGCACCGATCACCAGCGGCCTCGCATCGATCTGAAAGCGCTCCATGATGTCTTCGGCTGGAATGATCGAGGCCGCCCGCTGTAACAGGTAGCGTGGCTCGGGTTCCGGCGGCAATTCCAGATAATGCCGGACGCGCGCGTAAGCGTCAGCGTGAATGGAGGTGGCGTAGCTCGATCCAAGGTCAACGGGGATGCGATCGGGCGCCCGGTGGTCAAAGGCAGCCAGAATGCGCTCACGATGGGTCATAACAAGCAGGAGTCAGGAGTCAGAAGCCAGGAGACAGAAGTGCTCCTGACCCCTGACTCCTATTTTTCAATCGCGTTCATCAGCGGTTCGAACAAGACAGGGCTCAGGCTCTTCCAATCCGAATCATTCTCGGCCAGGTCCTTGCCGTTGCGAACGGCCAAGAGATCGAGGCTGGGGACGACAATCATCAATTGCATGCCGGCGCCCGCGCCGCAGAACGACCCGGCCGGCAGCGGCCTCAACCAAGGTGCCACGGGACCCTGGGGCTTGACCTGGTGAATTGAGTCACGCGCCAGCAGTTGCTTGCCTTCCCAATCGCCGTTTCGCAACAGCAGGCGGGCGACCCGTGCCACCGCCCGCGCCGTATAGGCCCCGCCGCCCCAGGTGGCCATCAGCGGTAGTCCGTCAACATTAAACGTCCGTTTGTAACCCACTGACCATTCTTCATCGCCGGCGCCGATCGGGCGCATCAATCGGTCCCGGAGCAGCACCCGCAGATCGGCGTACGGCGTGCCACGATAAGAAGCGGCGATTGTGTACGCCAGCATCGCGTACCCGGGGTTGCTGTAGCCGGCATCGTCACCCGGAGGAAACTTCGTTCCCGGCTTGAACACCACGCGCGCCTCGTCACGCGACAATGTGAATGGATCGCGCGGCGGCTCGAGCGTCTTCCAGAATTCTCCCTTCCAGCCGGTCAGCTTGTTGTGTGGCACGTCTCTTTTCTCCGCCTCGGCGTCTTCCAGACCCGATGTGTGGGTGGCCAGCTGCCGGACGGTGATGATCTTCTTCTGTGGGTCCTCCTTCCACTGCGGCACATACTTGCACACAGGGTCGTCGAGCGAAAGGCGCCCGTCCGTAAGCGCGAGCATGAGCGACAGGGAACCGGTCAGCATCTTTGCCAGCGAGGCGGTGTAATGCGGCTTCGAGGCGCTGAAATCGGATGCGTACCATTCGCCGACGATGCGGTCGTGGCGCATTACCAGGAAGGTCTTGGTTCCCCGGGCAGCCAGCGATTGTTTGAGCGCCTCAAGCTTAGCGGCGGACATTCCCTGGCTTTCCGGCGTTGCGGTCTGGAACTGCCACGAGGCCGCTACCTGCTCTGTAACGCGGGCAGCGATGCAGCAACCACCAGCAAGAACCAGGCAGAGGAGAAGCACATTTGATTTGCTCATGGTGATCTGTGTAAACGTTTTCCAAAATATTGCAAAGCGGTGCGTGCTGTCAAGTGCTGTTGACAAAAGCCGCCGGATGCCATTACCATTCGATTCGGTAATCGTTTAACAGAGGCTGCATGAGAGTTGTCTGCTCCGTTCCCGTATGCGCCTGGTTGCTGGCCGCAACATTCGCGCTCGCAGCGAACCCTGCGATTCAGATCCGCTCCACCGAGCAGGCGATCGAGGTCGAATCCAGGGCGGCGCCCACATGGAAAATCAAGCTCGACCTTAAACAAGGAGGCGTGGCCACCGAACTGCGCTTGCCCGCTTCCGGCCCAAATCTTGTCACGGAGTCCGGCGGCTTTGCGGGCCTTTTTAATATGTTCGCTTGTGATGCGCGGCCCGGCCAGCCGGGCGCCGCTCCCGATGGCGGCTTCGCCAAGACGCTCCTGAAGAACAAAGGCGTAGTGACGAGCGCAAAGGTCCTGTCGAATACCGGGCGCGAAGCCGTGATCGAAATTCGCGGTGACACGACCGGCTGGCGAATCACCGGCCCCAAGGAGGAAAAAGTTCTCCTTTACCGCCAGACTTATACTTTCCAGCCGGAGAAGGTCGTCGTAGACGGCGAGTACACCTGGGTCTACGGGCACGACACCAAACCGGTGGAAATAGCGGTGATGACGTATTTTGCTCCAGGCGTGGTGAACATGCCCGTGCGCATCCTGAAGGCCGATGGCAACCGCATTCCTCTGCTGGTGACTTCCAGCGGCGGCTCGCTGTTTCCCGACGGCTTCAAGCATCCGCTGGCGCTTGAAGTCGCCTTGCGCGATGGCCAGCGGGTCATTTTCCGCACGATTCGGGTACCCGAGCCGTGGTTGGTCTGCCCGCGTTACTCGCTGGAACGAGCCTGGCAGACGCAATGGGCGCAAGTGGTCAGTCTTACGGGGCAAACCGACAAGTGCTCATCTGCGTTCCCGGTCCGTACGCCGGTCGCGATCCGCTACGAAATGGAGTTCGCCGGCAAATTCCCGGATAACGCTCCGCCGGCGGTTACCATTGTTTCTCCGGAGAAGCGCAAGGATCGCGGCGACGAGGACGGCATCTACAGCGGTCAATTCTTCAAGCCTGGCGACCTGGTGAAGCTGGCCGGAAAAGCAACCGACGCGGAAGACGGCGAGATCGGTCCCCGGTCGCTTTATTGGCAGGTGTACCGCGGTTCTTATATCCCGGTTGGCGCTGGAGCCGGGCGCGATTTCTCTTTTCGCATCCCATCCAATACGGCGAAATGAACCGTCTTCTGGGTGCGTCTGTCGGGTACCGATTCGAAGGGCTTTACGAGTGAGGACTTCGGTGTCGCGCCGTAAACCCCGGAAGCGCTCCCTGGCCCCTGCTCATAGATTGTGCACGAGGTTGGAAAGATGAAACTGCGTTTGGTCCTTATGATCGCCTGCTCTGTGCTGACCGGCAACGGCTTCGGCGCCGAGAAAAAGCTGATTGCCGTACGCACGACCGAGCAGGCCATCGAAGTTGAATCGCACGCCAGCCGCACGTGGAAGATCAAGCTCGACCTGAAGCAGGGAGGAGTCGCCACAGCGCTGCACCTGCCCGCTTCCGCGCCTAACTTGATCGCCGACGCGGGCGGTTTTACCGGCCTGTTCAACGCCTTCGCGTGCGATGCGCGACCCGGCCAGCCCGGCGCCGGACCGGACGGCGGCTTTGCCAAAACGCTGTTGAAGAACAAGAGCACCGCAGTGAGCAGCGCCCAGGTGCTGTCCGATAGCGGCCGGGAAGCAGTCGTGGAGATCCGGGGAGAAACGACCGGCTGGCGCATTGCGGGGCCCAAGGACGAAAAAGTTCTTCGCTACCGCCAGACTTACACATTCCGTCCGGACCGCGTAATCGTCGACGGCGAATGGCGCTGGGTTTACGGATACGATTCGAGTCCGGTGGAGATGAACGTGCTCACTTATTTTGCCGAAGGGGTGGTGAATCCACCGGCGCGCATCCTGAAACCGGACGGCTATCGAATTCCATTGGCCGTGCAATCGAGCGGCGGCGGGCCATTTCCGGACGGTTTCAACCACCCCATAACCGTTGAAGTGGCGTTGAAGAACGGTGAGCGGCTGCTCTTTCGCTCCGTAACGGTGCCTGAACTGTGGACGAATTGCCCGCTATTCAAGTACGAGCGGCCGTGGCAGACGCAATGGATGCAGCAATTCGGCTTCTCCGGCTACTGCAAGCCTCAGCGCTATCCGGCCAACAAGCCGATCGCCTATCGCTATGAGCTGGAATTCGCTGGGCCCTTTGCTGATAACAAACCGCCGCTGGTGACGATCATTTCCCCGCAGCGGCGCAGAGACAAGGCTGACGAGGACGGCGTCTATAGTGGCCAGTTCTTCAAGCCGGGCGAGGTTGTGAAGCTGGTGGGCGCGGCGAAAGACCCGGAGGATGGTGAACTGGGTCCGCTTTCACTTTACTGGCAGATTTATCGCGCCTCCTATATTCCCTTCGGTGCCGGCGCCGGCCAGGAATTTGCATTGCGCATACCGGCGAACATGGCCAAGGGCACCGTATTCTGGGTGAGACTTTCGGGCACGGACTCGAAAGGTATGACCAGCGAGGATTACGTCACTTTCGGGGTAGCGCCGTAAACGATTTCGGCCGCGGAATTGTAACGCTTGATTGACAACCCGCAAACGGGTGCTTACACTTGAAATCGATGCCACCTGGCGATCGTCGACGACGCCGCGCTTCCCGGCGTTTCGCGGCTATCACGGTAAAGGAAGTCGCCGCCCGCGCGGGCGTTTCCACCGCCACGGTCTCGCGCGTGCTTTCGGGAGCCGGTGGTGTCGCCAGCGGTTTGCAGCGCCGGGTGTACGACGCGGCCAAAGCCCTGAATTACCGGCCCAACCGCGCCGCCCGCAATTTGCGCGCCGGCTCCAACCAGATCGTCGGCGTGCTGATTCCCGATATTGAAAATCCTTTTTTCATTAGCGTCGTCTGCGGAATCGAAGAAGTCTTGCAGACGGCCGGCTATTCCCTGCTGCTCGCGAATTTCAACGAGAGCCCGGAGCGGGAGCAGGTGCAGCTTGCCAGCCTGCGCGCCGAGGGCGTGGCTGGGCTGATCTTCGCCTCCAGCCGAAAACCGGCTGAGGAATATAAGCGCTTTGTCGACGCGGGCACGCCGATGGCCGCCGTTTCCCGTGTGATTGCCGGCCTGAATATCGACACCGTGACGGTCGATAACGCGGAGGGCGCTCGCACGGCCGTCTCACACCTGATCAGCCTGGGTCACCGCCGGATCGCGATCATCAATGGACCGCTTTCCCTCAATACCGCCCGCGAACGCCAGGGCGGTTATGAACAGGCGTTCCGCGACGCCGGCTTGTCCGTACCGGCCGAACTGGTGCGTTACGGCGATTTCCGCCAGGCCGGCGGCTTCCACGCCATGAAGACCCTGCTTGCCGAAGCCGAGCGGCCGACGGCGGTATTCACCGCCAGCAACCTGATGACCCTCGGCGCACTGGAAGCCATTCACGAAAGCAATTTGGAAATCCCCGCCGACATCGCGGTTGTAGGTTTCGACGATATGCCGTGGGCCACTTCGCTGCGGCCTCCGCTGACCACCGTGGCGCAACCGGCGACCGAAGTCGGGCGCACGGCCGCGCGCATGCTGCTGGACCGGTTATACGACCCACGGCGGCCGCAGCGGCAAGCGGTACTCAATACGCGATTGATCGTGCGCTCTTCTTGCGGCGCTCGCTCCGGCGGCGCCATCGTCTGACCCTTGATTCACCACCAAGACACAAAGGCACCAAATTCCCGGTGTTTTTGTGCCTTGATGGTGCGTTGAACACAGGCTCTCTCCTTGGTGTACTTTTTTTCTTGCGTGCCACGCTTGACAGTGCCGAAGGAATGGCATAGCATGGCACCTGTTTCTGTAATCGATTTCAAGGAGGCGTATGGAGATCGTCAGAGCCTGGGAGGAAACGGGCGTCGAAATCCCCGCCCCGTATCCCCGCTGCATCAAAGTCCTGTTCGCCCCCGACAAGGGCGGTGTCGCCGAGTTGATGTTCACGCATGCCATTCTGCCCCCTGACGGCCTCACCGGTTGCCACACACATGACAGGGGGGAACTGATTTACGTCGTTACGGGCGAAGGCATTTGCGTGAGCGGCGACGGACGGACGCCGATCAAAGCTGAGGTCGCCATGTGGGTGCCGGCCGGAGAAGAACACCAGATCATCAACACCGGGCCGCAGCCGCTGAAGCTGGCCACCGTCTTCGTGCCGCCTTACACGGCGCAACAGAACTATGACCGGTGTCTGCAGGCCGCCGCGGCAGCAGGCCGGAAGTAGCGGGAATGAAAATCGGCATCAGTTCCTGGACGTACGGGTGGGCCGTGGGCGTGCCCGGCTACCCGTCCTCTGCCGCCGCGCTGGACGCATTCCAGTTGCTGGAGCGCGCTCGATCGCTCGGCGTCGCGGTCGTGCAGATTGCCGATAATCTGCCGGCCAGCCGCCTCTCTGCCGCCGACATCGCCCGGCTGGGCGCCGAAGCTGCCCGCCTGGGACTCACTTTGGAACTGGGCACGCGCGGCATTGATGCCGGGGAACTCGGACAATACCTGGGACTCGCCCGCTGCCTGAACGCCTCGCTGGTGCGCACACTGCTTCCGGCCGAAATTTCAACCGCAGACGCCGTCTCGATGCTTTGCCGAACACTCGGCGAATACGAGCGCGCGAACGTGATGCTGGCTCTCGAAAACTACGAGGGGCACGCGACGGCGGAATTGGCCCAACTCGTTGCTGCAATCGATAGTCCGCACCTGGGCATCTGCCTCGACACCGTCAACTCGGTCGGCGCCCTGGAGCTGCCGGTTGAGGTGCTTGCGCGGCTCGGACCGCACGCCGTCAATATTCACGTCAAGGATTTCGATATAGTTCGCCTGCCCTCCAAGCTGGGATACGTTATCGAAGGGCGGCCGGCGGGACAGGGCCGGCTTGACGTGCCGCGCTTACTTGATGTGATCCGGCAGCACGGCCGCGACCCGAACATGATCATCGAGCAGTGGACGCCCTGGCAGGGCACCTTGGAGGAGACGATCGCGCTCGAAGCCCAGTGGGCTGAACAGAGCGCGCGATACTTGCGCAGCGCACTGGCTCCTCCGTTGCGCGTTGCCGAAGCAGGGTCCCAAGCTTAAACAGATATTGACCTGTGCAGAACTTAGGGACCAATTCTTTCCGTGGCCCAGGCCGTCAGGCCTGGGTGGGCAAGGTAAAAATCCCGGCCCAACCCCGTTCATGGGGTTTACCAGGCTGGCTTTAGCCCTTGCCTCAAAGGCACGCGGCCAAAAGCCCCGTCCGTGAACGGGGCTGGAAGAAATTCATAGGCCTGGTACCCAGGGCCTGAAGGCTTGGGCTACGGAAAAATCCGGTGCCTAACTTCCGCACAGATCAATAAAAGCAACGAACATGGCAGCGACCGCAGCCGCAAAACAAGACATGACGGCCGTCCGCTGGCGGGTGATGGCCGCGCTGTTCGTGCTGTCGTTCGTCACTATCGTCGATCGCGTTGCCATTTCTTCGGCGAAGAACGACATGGCGGCCGAACTGCGGATTACCGACGTCACTTTCGGCGTGGTTTTCGGCGCGTTCGCCATCGGCTATGCGATTTTCATGCTTCCCTCGGGCTGGTTGGCCGACCGCTGGGGCCCGCGCAAGTTCTTGGCGGCAACGGTCGCCTGCTGGTCGCTGTTCACGTTCGGCACCGGGCTGGTTTCCATTGTAAGCGTGCTTATCGCCATCCGGTTTTTGTTCGGCGCCGCGGAAGCGGGAGCCTATCCGACCGCGGCGCGCGCGCTTTATGGCTGGCTTCCCGTGCGGGAACGCGGTCTGGCGCTGGGGCTGATGAATACGGGATCGCGGCTGGGCGCCGCTATCGGCCTCATGGCCGTCTCGGCCAGCGTGGCGGCCGTCGGCTGGCGTGCCTCGTTTTTTGCGCTCGGGCTGTTGGGGTTTGTCTGGGCGGCCTGGTGGTACGGGTGGTTTCGCGACGATCCGCGCGAAAAGCCGGGCGTCTCGCCGGCCGAACTTCAGTGGATCGGCGCCCCCGGTGCCGCACAGTCCGTCGCCAAAGGAGAGGCGGGCTGGCGGCACCTGGTGACGCGCGACTCGGCATTCCTGCTGGTACAGTATTTCGCCTCGAACTTCACCTTTTTCATCTGCTTCAGTTGGCTTTTGCCTTATCTGCGCAGCCAATTTGGTCTGGGGCTGCATGAAGCGGGCGTCTGGGCCAGCGTTCCGCTGTACTGCGGTGCGCTGGCCACCTGGACCAGCGGCCTGGCCGTGGATGCGCTCTACCGGCGGGGCCGGTGGACGCAATCGCGCCGCCTGCCCGCCATTGCCGGTTTCAGCCTGGCCGTTGTCATGCTTGCCGTCGCGCCGCACATGCAGACCGTCGGCGGTTTCGTGGCTTGCTTCGCGATCACGACATTCGGCATCGACTTCACGCTTAGTCCGAGTTGGTCGGTGGCGTCCGATCTCGGCGGCCGGCGCACTGGCACGCTGTCGGCGGCCATGAATACCTTCGGCTCGACCGGCTCGTTCGCCAGTTCGGTTTTGTTTCCGATTCTGCTCGGGTGGACCGGCAGCATTCAGGCTCATTTTCTGTTAGCCGCCGTGCTGGATGTCGCGGCGGTGCTGTGCTGGTTGGGCATTCGGCCGGCGGGCCGCAAGACATGATCATCCGTTGTTTTCTTGCCATCTTCGTTTCTTGCCTGCCCGCCCTGGCCGGCGTTGACTGGCCGGCGGCCACGCCGGCCAGCCAAGGCTTGGACCCGGCGCGGTTGGAGAAGCTGAAACAAGATGCGGCTGCCCGCAAGACGAGGGCGCTGCTCGTGGTGCGCAACGGAAAAATCGTGCTCGAGTGGTACGCCGAAGGAGTGAGCCAGGACACACGGCAGGGAACCGCGTCGCTGGCCAAGGCGCTGGTTGGCGGCATGCCGCTGCTGGTTGCTTTCCAGGACGGGCGCATGCAGCCGGACGACCTGGCGTGCAAATACATCCCGCGCTGGAAGGCCGATCCTCAGAAAGCCAAGATCACGATTCGCCAGCTCGCCACGCATACATCCGGCATTGAAGATGCCGAACAGGCCGATTTGCCCCACGACCAACTGCCCGGATGGAAAGGCGCTTTCTGGAAACGCAAACCCGATCCTATCTCGATCGCCCTCGATCAGGCGCCGGTGATCTTCGAGCCGGGAACGCGCGCACAATACAGCAACCCGGGCATGGCCGCGCTCGGTTACGCGGTCACCGCGGCGCTGCGTGGCGCGCCGGAAACCGACATCCGCGAACTGCTGGCGAAACGCGTCTGCGGGCCTATCGGCATTCCGGAAAGCGACTGGCGGATCAGTTATGGCGAATCTTATGAACTGGACGGGTTGCGCGTCTATGCCAACTGGGGTGGCGGCAATTTCACACCCCGCGCCACGGCGCGCATCGGCCAGTTGATGCTTCAGAAGGGCGAGTGGAACGGTCGGCAACTGCTGAAGCCTGCGTGGGTGCAGAGAGTCACTACGTCTGCCGGTATGCCAAAGGAAGTTTCCGGCGAACAGGCGCGTCCAACCGCCGGGCTGTGCTGGTGGCTGAATGCTGACGGCGCGTGGGGCAAGGTGCCGCGCGACGTGTTCGGCGGTGCGGGCGCCGGGCAGGAGATTCTGCTCGTGGCGCCCAGCCTGAACCTGGTGATGGTCCGCAACGGCGCGTATCTGAGCGCAGCCGGCTCAAAGCGCTTCTGGGGCGACGTCATCGAATACCTGTTCAACCCGATAATGGAGGCAATCGTTCCGCCGGCCGCGCCTTACCCGCAAAGCAAGGCGATTGCGAGCATCACGTTCGATCCGCCGGATACCATCGCCAGAAAAGCGATTGGCAGCGACAACTGGCCGCTCACATGGGCCGACGACGATGCCATCTACACGGCCTATGGTGACGGGTGGGGCTTCGAGCCATTGATCGATACCAAGCTGAGCCTTGGGTTGGCGAAAATCACCGGGGCGCCGCCTGACTACACGGCCATCAACATTCGTTCCGCCAGCGCCGAGCGCACAGGCGAAGGTAAGAATGGCGCAAAGACCAGTGGCATGCTCATGATTGATGGCGTCCTTTACATGTGGGTACGGAACGTCGGGAACTCGCAACTTGTGTGGTCAACCGACCACGGCCACAGCTGGGAGTGGGGATTCAAGCTTGAAACAAGCTTTGCGGCGCCCGCGTTCCTCAATTTCGGCAAGAACTATGCGGGGGCGCGCGACGAATACGTTTACAGCTACTCGCAGGATGGGCCGAGCGCATACGAATCATACGATGGCCTGGTGCTGGCTCGCGTTCCGCGCAGCCGCATTCGCGAGCGCGAGGCGTACGAATTCTTCGTACGACTCGAAAAGGGACGCCCCGTCTGGAGTCGCAACATCGAACAACGCGGCACGGTATTCTGCTTCCCGGGGCATTGCCAGCGCGTCGATGCCGTCTACCACCCGGTTCTTAAGCGCTACCTGCTCGCCATGGGCTACGACCACAACTCAGGCTGGGGCATCTACGACGCGCCCGAACCGTGGGGACCGTGGACGACCGCTTTCCACACCGCCGCCTGGGACGTGCCCGGCGCACACGGCTACCGCCTGCCCTCGAAATGGATTGCTCCCGACGGCCGCACGATGTACCTGGTGTTCTCCGGCCTGAAGCAGTACGACGCTTTTTGCGTGCGCCGCATGCGGCTGGAAGCCCGCTGAACCCACCACGAAGTCACCAAGAAAACGAGGATGCAGGAAGTTTTTTTGTGTTCGTCGCGCCTGCGATCGCGGCCGACAAGAACGTGAGAAGTAAACGCATCATAAGCGCAATTAAACCAAGTTTTACGTGAGCACCAAGCGATGGCGGCCCGGAGAAACACGCAGGCGCATCAGGCCGTTTTCAACCGTACAGGCGGCCGGCTGATCGTTGAGACGGCAAGCGGATGCCCGGCCGGCCGCAATGCGAACTTCGGCCGCCTGTCGCGCTTCTACGACTGCTCGGGCGCCTCCGGCGACAACCGACACCGGAGAGGAAGCGGTGCAAAGCGCGCCGCCATCGAAGCTCAGGCGGGTTGCGTCGTGTACTGCCCAACGCACTACTTGCCCAGCCACCACGCGCGCGGCCGCGTTGCTTCCGTCGGTGGAGATGGGGCCGGCGGCACCCTGCGGAGCCAGCCAATTATTCCATTCGCGGCTCGAAACGCGAACGGCCGAGCGCTCGATGCTCGCTTTCACCGCCGGCTCGCCTGCTGCGTGCAACAGAAGCACCGCCGTATACTGTGCGACCCTGCTGCCCGCCAATGCGACTGACAGCCGGTACCCAAGCTGCGCGGTTCGGCCGCCTTCGTCCCGCTGCAGCACCTTGAGCGGTTCCTGGACGGCCTCGACATTTGCGGGCTCCAGCAGGTAGAGGGTCAGCGCGCGCTTGCCCTGCGTCACGCCGAACACGCCCGTCCCAAGCTGTTCGGCCTTGCTCAGCAGCGCCAAAAGCCATTCGTAGCGATGCGGCTGTTTACTCTCCAGCACATCGTGGATCAGCAGGTAGGCTGTCTGGGCATCGGCCATCATCGTCACGTGGCGGTCGAAGCGCTGGAGCTCAAGTGCCGCTTCATATCCGTTGGCCGCCTCACCGCGCACATAACAGTACTGGCCCGCAAGCCCAAGGAAGACGCCGATGCGGCCCAAACGATTCCACGGGTCATAGCCCGGCCACCGCTGGCCGTCGCCGATCTGTCCCGCGCCGTCCACGAGCACCGTCGCGTGATCGCGCGTGCGCTTGTCCCAGGTGTAGCCGGTATCGACAACGAAATGCTCGGCGTGGTCGAACAGCAGTAACGCGTTCAGGTCGGGGTGGACGTGGCCGGTGCTCGGCTTCCACTCCTTGATCTCGCCGCTGAGCAGGATTCTTGTGGCGCGGTGGCCAAGCGCTGGACCGCAGCGCATCGCGAAATGCGTGGCGTCGTCGCGCCAAGAGGTGCGGGCCGTGACCAGACTAAGGTCCTCGAAATGGCGCGCCGGCTCCCACCTCGTGCGCGGGTCGCTCGAAGCAACGCTCGGGTCCCAGAAGCAAAGTGTCCAGGGATCGCTCGCCGCCCGGGTGCCGGGCAGCGATGCCAGGTAGCCGGCGAGGAACTGACATTCCGGATCGTTGTATGCAGCCGCCGCTCCCAGCATCGCCATCCGCGCGCTGCCGATGCGCGCGTGCGCTGTCGCACCGCCATCCACGTCGCCCAGGTTCAGGCTGTAACGCCCGCCGGGCAGGAGGGTGTGCATCAGGTAGTACTTTAGATTGCGGAATGCGCTGAAGGCCGTAAACGGGTCTTCGCCGGTGACGGTGCGGTAGAGGTCGAGCTGCGGCAGCAGGTGTTGCGCAAAGCCGAACTGCCAGTAACCGATACCTTCGTAGAAAGCTCCGTCCCCTCCGTCGAGCAGGTAGACGGCTGTTTTCAACGCCCGGCTGCCGAGTGCGTACCACTTGTCAGCTTTCGAAACTTCACCTGAGAGCGCGGCCGCGGTCACCCACAAACCACCGAGATCGATGTACGTGTGGTTCTGCTCCCAAGGGATCGTCGGGCGCTGCCGATGGTGTTCGTACATCAAATGCGCCTGTAGGCCCAGCTTGCCCGCAACCTTGGCGCGGTCGGCCGCGGACAACACGTGATAAAACGTGTCGTAGGCGACTCCGAGGCCGAACAGCAACTCGCCCGCGTGCAAGTCGGTGTCTTTCGGCTTGCCGTTGACGCCACCCCAGTGGACGTACTCGCAAACCGTCCGCATCGCAGGCGCCGCTTGTTCAAGGTAAAAGTCGTCGCCGGTGGCCAGCCACGCGGCTGCCAACTCGATCAGCACATAGCCCGCGCCTCCGCTGTTGCCTCCGGGGCGCGGTTTTTCGGCCGTGTACGGTTTCCGCTCGCGTGGCCGCCACAGCGTGTGTGGCGCCGCCTCAGCACGCAGCTTCCATAACGCGGCATCGCGGAAGAAACGTGGATGCGCACCAGCGATTTCCTTGCGGATAGGAGTTACGCTCTTCCAGTCAAACGGCAGCCAGCGGGCCGGGCGCCGCCGAAGTTCGGCCGCAAGGCGCGCCGCCGGATCATCGGGCGACAAGCTGGCCGCCGCGCAGATTGCCAGAAACTCTCTTCGTGTGGTCACTTGTCGTTTCCTTCGCCACAAAAACGCAAAGGACGCGGAGTTCACAAAGAAGTCTACTTTGTGACCTTGGTGTTCTTCGTGCCTTTGTGGTGAGCTCTTATCCAAACTTCGCGTCGGGCGGCGGCGCAGCCGTTTCGGTCGCCAGCCGCGCCAGCTCGGCCTTCATCCGCTCGCGCGCCTCGGCCGCGCCCGGATCGTTGATGCGGTTGTGAATCTCCTTCGGATCGGCGGCCAAGTTGTACAGCTCGTCCAGGTTCTCCAAACCGGGGAAGTGAATGTACTTCCAGCCTGTCGTGCGTGCGCACTGCCAGTCCGGAACATTGGGAACGAACTTTTCCACGAAGTGCTCGGCCAGGAACGAATCGCGCCAAGGCGTTCTGCTATCGCGCAATACGGGTACCAGGGAACGGCCGTGCATCTTCGCATAAGCCGTGACGCCGGCTAGCTCGAGGACCGTTGGCGCAATGTCGATGTTCAACGCCATTTCGTCGTGCCGGCTTCCGGCTTTCAGGAGCGAAGGGAACCGCGCGACCAGGGGAATCCGAAGGGACTCCTCGTACGCCCATCGTTTCGCGTCGAACTGGCCGTGCTCGCCCATCAGGTAACCGTTGTCGCTGGTGAAGATGACCAGCGTGTTGTCCAGCTCTCCGATTCGGCTGAGCGCATCCAGGATCATGCCCATGCCGTCGTCAACCGAGGCGAGGCAGCGCGCTTGGTCGCGCAGCACTTCGTCGGCGCTCTCCGGGCGGCCGCGGCGCGATTCCTGCGGCTCCGGCGTTGCGCCCTCCATGCGCAGCACATCAACGGGCGGCACCCGGCGGCTTAAGGCCGACTTGCCGGGCAAGTCATCGGGCGCGACAGGTGGCGGCGTGTATGTTGCGCCGGTATACAGTGAATCGTGGCGTTTGGCGGGCAAGTAAGGATAGTGCACCGCCTTGTGCGCGAGAAACAATACGAACGGCCGCTGGTGCGGGCGCGCGATGAACCGCGCTGCCCGCTCATTGAGGAAGTCGGTCATGTAGCCGCGCAACTGCTCCCGGCGGTCGTCCATGTTGACCACCGGATTGATGTAGAGCCCCTGCCCGCGAAAACTCACCCAGTGATCGAAGCCGGGCCGCCGCCCGTCGTCGAACCCCATATGCCATTTCCCGATGAACGCGCTTTCGTAACCCGCCTCATGGAGCACGCGCGGGAAGGTGATCAGCGTCTGGCTGGTTTCCGCCAGTCCCTGCCTGTCGTTGTTAACGATTCGGTGTGTGTGTGGGTACAGCCCGGTCAGAAAGCTCGCGCGGCTGGGCGAGCACAGCGGAACGACGGTGAAAAAGTTGGTGAATGAAGCGCCTTTACGCGCGATCCGATCGATGTTCGGCGTCTTGGCAAAAGGGTGACCAGTGCAGCCGAGCCCGTCGAAGCGCAGGTCGTCGGTAATGACGAAGACGATGTTCGGTCGGCGGTCGCGCCGGAGGCGCCGGGCTGGCGCGCCGGACGCTTGCGTGGATCGTGCGGAGGCGGAGACGAACGGCGCAGAGGCTGCGGCGGCGAGCAGCGATCGCCGCGACAGGGAAACTCTTGTAATCGTTTTCTGAGTCACGCGCCTATGCTGCTCGATTCCGCCCACTTCGTCAAGAAGCTTTGCCGCTGCTTGTCGCTGTTGAATGACCCGGCATGTAGAAAAGTCGACGCCGGCCTGTCAACCGGAGAGAACCCCAATTGCCCAAATTGCAGAACCACGGCTGTAACGCGTCCAAGATCAGGATAATTCTCAGTTTTTCTTCCGTAAGAGGGTTGCGACCGGGGAGCCACTTCTTTTCCCGGAATTTCTCCCTCCCCACCGGTTTACGTCCGGCGTTTTTCCACCCGATTTCCGCTTATCGTCAAAAACGCACTGATCCGCGCCGTCTTGCGCGCATTTCCCTCCCGGCGGCCATTCTCAAGTTCGTTGCGGTTGCGGCCGGGGTCCGCGCGCAACCCTCAGGGTTGCGACCGCACCCCAGTCGTTTTTCGCGAAATTCTCAGATTCTCTGGTTAATACCCCCCTTGGTTAACAGGAGGGTTGCGACCGCCCGGCCGGTGCGACGTTGATACGGAATTCTTTCCAGCTTGTTGACGCGTTCGCCGGCCGCGCGGAACCGTGTTTGGCACGGAGCGCGCCCAAGTGGTTCTCAAAAGCGCCGTCGATTGCTCCGGAGCGCCGTGCGTTGGCGTGACCGGACGATTCGTAAAGGCTGGGCGAATCACCCGTGGGTTATCGGAGGAGCCGGCCAATCAACAGATAACTTCCGAGTGGCCGACCACTGTCCCTATCGCAAATCCCGTCAGCGGCCACATGGGATCGGCGGTTGCCGATTGAATGCCTGGGGTGCTTGTCAGTGTCTGGCGGGGGGCAGTGTTTCGCGGTTCGCACGCCGTCTTCGCGATGTTGGCCGCCAGGAAGCCACTTCCGAGACACACTCGTGCCTGCGAAGGGACCGCATCCACGGCGGTCATCCTCAGGCGGCCCGGCGTTCGTAACGATGGTGCAGACCGCCGACCTGCGGAACCGTAACCAAGCGCCCCATCTCCGGCTGCTGCACGGCTCGCGGTTCCGGCGCGTCCTTGTTCAGGGACAAGTGAGTTCTCGATCGATGATAGTGCGTTGACGCGCATAGGCGGCATAGTCCAAGCCATAGACACAAAAAGGAAAGAACAAGGAGACAAAGGGCAAGAGGCGACCATGAGTGCCCCGATCCAGGAGCGTCCGGTTTCAGACGGCCCCGGAGAAGGACGTGCCCTCCGGCACCGCCTCGACGGCAGGTGACTCGAACGTCCTACATCTTCAAACCGAAGAGAGCACAGGCAGGTGCGGTAGCGAAAGCTGTCAGAGACCTGAGGGATTACGGGTTCACGCAGCACCCGTACAACCTGACGCGCTCGCGGTTCATCGAATACGCCATCGACAGGGCACTGGAAGAGCTCCGCCTGTGGAGAGGCAAGTTTGCCCTGGACCTGAAGGAATACTTGTACAGCCAAAATCCGGACCCTCAGGTCCCTGAATCGCACGTGCAGGATGAGGATGACCACAGGACGCAGCGAGAAGAGATCAAGGAGACAAAGAGGAAGAGGCGACCACAGTGGGCAGCACTGCAGCAATGAAATCGATTGACAGGGTGCTTCGGAAGCACGGAGAGGAACTGGGAAACGACCTCTGGAGGCAATACAAGTCAAAGCTCATTCGGAGATTCATGCTCGCGAATGACATCTACAGGATAAGCGTGACGGCAGAATTGCAGGACGGCACGTTTCTGCAATTGAAGCCCTATGACATTGACGAGCTTGCTGAAAGGTTTCCCGACTGCAAGGTGGGATATTGATGCGGAGGCGATTATGAATGCCGCGATTCAAAGCCGTCAGGTTCCAGACAGCCGAAGAGAAGCAGGCCGTATACGAGGACTGGCAACGGTTTCTCGGGCCCCTGGGGCTTGACGAGCCGGGCGCCGGGCTGTGGCACGCCTTCACCGACAGGCTCTACAGGCACCTCATCAACCACTGCTCGTTCATCGCCCACTATGAGAGGCAGGGCTTTTTCCATACCTATTTTGCAGACCCGGAAGACACGCCGAACTTCCTGCAGCAGTTCGACCGCGATAGGGGCTGCCTCAGCTACGAATACGGCGCCGACTACTGGCTGAGCGGCGACTGCGAGGACATCAACCGGGCCATGTGTGAAGCCTTCGAGTCGCACAAGGTCGGCATCTACGCGACCCTGGGCCGCAGAATCCGCGCCAAGAAGCTGGCGCAGATCGAGCGGCTGAAAAGCGAACTGGAGCGGGCCGGCCCATGATCGACGTAACCAGAGCCCGGCTGTATTTTCCGGATGGACGGGTTGTTCATTACGAGGATCAACCCTTGGCTTATCGGGTGTGGCTGAGTTTTCCGCGAGGCGTTCGAGTTGCGTTTCGCGGCGCTGAAGACCGCCGGCCGGTCTACGCATGGGATTACGTTGGATAAGAGGTAGGTGATCACAAATGAGAAGCAAGTCTGAAAACAGCGGCAGAAAAGGGACGCGGCCAGCGAGCCAGCCAGCAGACGTCTATGTGTTGGTGATCCAGCACCGCCACGGCGAGGACATGTATGTGTGCCGCACGGAGCGAAGCGCCCGCAGGAGGCTGGACGAGTACGTACGCGAGTGGTGGGACCACGAGATGCCAGATCGGCAAATGCCAAAAGGCCGCAGCGAGCGCATCGATGAGTATTTCAGGGAGATGGGCGAGCTGCGTGTGAAAGAGTTCTATATGATCTCTGAGGCCGAGCTTCTGTAGCGAGGAGGTTGAAGCCCTTGAGAGCAGGATTCGCGAACACCATCATCCAGGGGCACGCATTGGACGTTCTCCAGCAGATGCCGCCGGAATCGGTGGATTGCGTCGTCACATCGCCCCCGTATGGCTCAGGCGGAATGGGCGTTGCGGCATTACGGTAGCGATCCGCAGGTTTGGGGCAACACTTCGGGTTGCCCGCACGATTTCGGGGATTCGCTGGCCGACACGAAGATCCCGTTTGCCGGTCGTTTCTGTTCCCTGTGTGGTGCATGGAAAGGCGAGTTGGGAAACGAACCGACGTTGCGGCTCTACCTCGAGCACCTCTGCGAGATATTCGACCAAGTGAAGCGGGTGCTGAAAAAGGCCGGCACCTGCTGGGTCGTCATGGGGGATACCTTCTTTGGCGATTCTCCGGTCCGGCGAAGATCGGCGGAGCAATTTGATCCGGCCTGCCAGACGGTCCCGAAGCGCAGCGCAGGCGGCTTGCGGAGATCCGCCGCTTCGGAAGGTGGGTTGGCAGCAAAGTCGTTGTGCCAGATTCCGGCCCGCTTCGCCATCGAGATGGCTAACCGGGGATGGTTGCTCCGCAACGAGCTGATCTGGTGGAAGCCCAATTGCATGCCAAGCAGCGCAAGAGATCGGTTCACAATCGACTTCGAGAAGGTCCTCTTCTTTGTCAAGAACAAGAGGTACCACTTTGCGACGCAGTACGAGCCGGCGGTGAGCAAGCATCCGAGCGGCAACACGGCGCGGCGGATCCATGGCGATGGCGAAAACGACAGGATCAACACCCACATGGGCGAAAGCATTCCCTGGGCGCAGTCAGCGAAGCGCATCAAGCGGTCTGTCTGGCAGGTCAATACGCGACCTTTTCCAGGAGCCCACTTCGCCGTTTACCCACCTGAGCTGATTGAAACGCCGATTAGAGCAGGTTGTCCAAGACGGGGCATAGTCCTCGATCCGTTCCTGGGGAGCGGCACAACCGCAGGCGTCGCTCTTCAGCTTGGCAGGAGATTCGTGGGCATTGAAATCAATCCGCGCTACATCGCGCTCGCGAGACGGCGGATTGCCGAGGTCGGGCAACAGCGAGGAATCGCGTGAATTCCGGCAGTGCGCCTCTCGCCTCGGATAACAATGTGGGGATCGCGTCCAAGGCGCCACCCAGCCAGGTGCTTCGGAATCCGCGCCGCACGAAAAAGCTCTGGCTCATTTCAGGCGCCGAAAAGCTAACAAGCGCGCTGGGCCATAGATTAGGAACACGGCGGCGGCCAAGAACGGTCCGGGGGCAAAGACCGAGCGCTGGGCGACAAGTGCCCCAGTCTCGTTGACGCGCATAAGCGGCATAGTCCAAGCCATAGACATTAAAGCTATCCCTGCCCAAACAGATGAATGCCGATTCGAGATGCGCTGGTTCGCACGTGCGCCGCCTGCGAGCGCCGCTTCGACATCAACTATGCCGCCCGCATGCAAGCCCGCCAGGAGATCCACGAGCTGGAACAGATGCACGCCGGGCCCTGCAACTTGCTGCTGAAGCACTACGAACCGCGGGGCAGGACGGTGGAGCTTTACGACACACCCTGGGAGGACCAGCCCAAGCTCGTGTTCTTCCATAGCGACGAGTGCGAGGAGGCTTACATTCACGCCGACAGCTTCGGCTACCGTGACTGTGAATCCTGCGGCCGGACAATTTGCCAGCAGCACCCCGGCAACGGCTGGCAGTGGCAGTTCCGCGAACACGAAGACCTGGGCGAGACCTGCCTGAAGTGCTACCAGGACGAGATCCTGGAGAACGGCCAGCCAAGGAGCGACTTCGAATCAGTCCCGCACCAGCCGGCAGGAAAAATCAAGGGCGGCATGTTCTTCAGCTGGGGAAACACCGAGCCGAAGGAAGCGGGCTTCGAGGAAGTGGATGGCTTTGACAATTATTTCGTCCAGGACCGCACGCATGCGGTCCTCTACAACGAGAGGGCGCTGCAGCTGATCGATGCCGGGCGCAGAGTCCTGACAGGGTTTGAGCGGATGGCCATAGGCGGGCTGGAGGGCTACATCACGCTCATGGTCAAGCCGGAAGAAGATGTCCAGAGATAAGTGATTTCATGACGAGCAAAGATGAAAGCAATGCGGGCGACCAACTTGCCGATCTCTTCGGCGAGGCGGTGTACAGCTACACCGACCGGGACGCGATAGAAGACGGAGTCTTGCTCCCGTTCCTAGTCAATGGCCGCGACACACGCCACCGGCTCACCACCGCCGCATACGAGGAGCTGAAGGAGCACTACCGGCAAAAAGGCTACGCGGACTACAGCGAGATCCAGTTTCACAACTTTTTCCTTGCGGAGCTGCTCCCGCTGGTGCCGTTCGTGCTACGCGAGCACGACAAAGGAGGCATCCTGACGACCGACTACGACTTCCACGTCCGCAGGTTCGTGGCCGGCGACCCCAAACAGCTCTGGTACATCCCGAATGAAGTGAGTGGGCTCACCATGATGCGTCCCGATGATTATTAGCAGGTGATGAAACACGCCCGACGAATACCCGGTCTGCCCCGAGTGCGGATCAGCGGACTTCTACGTAGATGGCTTCATCGGTTACCGGCAGCCCTATGCCGCGGCGACCGAAAGCTATGGCACAAGCGAGGTGTTCTGGGACCAGGACTATCCAGCAGGCGCCGTCTGTGCCCGCTGCGACAAGGACGTGACCCAGATGTTCGAGAAACTGAATGTGCTTGTGTTTCACAGCCCTGTCTGGAAAGAAAGGTGACGATACATCCCAACCCAAATCAACGAGGCCAAAGTAGAGGAATGGAAATCAAGGCTCCCGAAGCGGCTGCACATCTTCCTGGACAACTTTTTCGGGACGTGCGGCCTGTTCGACCCGCACATCAATCTCCTCAACTACGCCGCCGACATTGAAATCTACGGCGCCACAACGCGAGCCTACCGCGAGAACCGGCAGCAGCTGATGGAAGCGTTCTACGACATCACGGATTGGAGGCCGGAGGCATGGAGGCGGTTGGCATGAGTCCCAGCATGAAGGAGTACAGAATTGTCTGGGAGATCGATGTCGCAGCAAGGAATCACAGGGATGCGGCAACGCAGGCTCTGGAGATCCAGCGGGATGTGGGATCAATTGCGACCGTCTTTGATGTGTACAGCCGGAAAGGGAAACGTCCGGTTCGCGTGGATTTGCGTGCAGCCGGGACGGGCCTGAGGCGAGGACGAGTTGGTGGACCGACCGTTCGAGTTCTGGTCGAGATTCAGGAGGGGCTGGTTCGGATCTACACAGACGATCCAAACATGCAAATCTACCGGGCTGACTGGGATCTCATTGCGGATGAGGGCTATCGCGGCTATGACCGCTTCAGCACCGGCCCGCCGGACGGCGACTTCAAGACCGCCTACGAGAGGATTCTGAGGCAGGAGTAAATCGAGGGTGGTAATCGTGGCTGCGCTTTCAGGCTTTTTCGTCGGAGAAGAGGACATGCGCCGCATCGTCCAATCCGAGCGGCTGCTGGAGAAATATTCCCAGGAGCAACTTGCCCAGGGCGTGCATTGCCTGGACTTCATGGGTGCCGGCGTCTACGAATACGTCGTGACGAAGGAGAGCGTGTTCCATCCGTACTTCGAAAGGGAGGGCCGGAGGGAGGCCGTGTTTTTGATGTGAGGCAAAGGGGCGATGGCAGGTGCACTATGAGACATCGTGGTCAAGGCTTCTGGAGGAAGCGGTGAAGAAGCCCGGAATAGTCAGCGAAGCGTACCGGGCGTTCCACGGCTACTCGGTCGGCAATCAAATGCTCGCGATGGTCCAGTGCTATGAGCGCGGGATCGAGCCAGGCCCCATCAACACCTATCCGGGATGGCAGCGGCTTGGCCGCCAGGTCAGGCGCGGGGAAAAAGCCCTCACCCTGTGCATGCCTGTCACAGGAAGGCGGCGGAAGACAAAGGCCGCGGCCGAACCCGATCTCAGGACATTTGCCGTCGTCGATGACACCGGTGCCGGCGAAGAGCAGGCCGACGAAGACGACGAAGACGAATATTCCAGGTACACGCGCTTCGTCTACCGGCCGAACTGGTTCGTGCTCGCCCAGACGGATGGCGAGGAATTCAAATATCCCGAGCTTCCGGGCTGGAGCAAGGCTCTTGCCCTCGGGAAGCTGCAGATCAAGGAAGCGTCGTTCCAATGGCCTGATGGCAATACGCTCGGCTACGCCTCCGGCCGGGAGATTGCAGTCTCGCCGCTGTCGCCTCTTCCCTACAAGACGCTTTTCCATGAAATTGGCCATGTTGAGCTGGGCCACACCGATCACGGCCTCACGGATGGCGAACACCTCACCCGAAGCCTGCGCGAGGCTGAAGCTGAATCGGTTGCCCTCTTGTGTATGGAAACGCTTGGCCTGGAAGGCACACAGTACGCGCGCGGCTACATACAGTCCTGGCTGAACGGCGCCGAGATCCCAGAGAAGTCGGCCAGGAAGATCTTCGCTGCGACCGACAAGATCCTGCGAGCTGGACATCCGAAAGACGGAGATCAAGAGATAGCCGTCGGTGTATTGACGAAGGAGGATGGAGATCAATGCCAAGACGAGAACGGAGACCGGAGAGCAGCAGGATTACCTGAATCGCCATGAACGAGGTTCTTTGGTCATGAAAGTTCTTGAAGCATCCTCCGTGGCGAGCCGGCGGCCTTAGGGATAGCGGTTGAGCAGGCAACGGCCCAGGCCGCTGCAGGTCGCCTCCTGCCATGCCTTAACAGCTTGGTTCAGGACCAGGGGACCAGCGCTTCACACAGCCGCACGTGTCACAAAAGGGCCAGCCAGGCGCTCAGTTGGTCTTCGCTCTTGCGGCGGCTCTTTTCGCCGCCCTTACCTTCGCCCACCGAGCCCTCTGCGCTGCGGCGATCCGCTTCCGCGCCGCCTTGGACATTCTGCGAGGGCCGCCCCGACCGCCGCCCCGGCCTCTTCGCCCGACTTCGGACAGGGCCTTTATCGCCCGGTCCAGCCTGTGCACCTCGGATTGCGCTTGCTCTCTCTGCTTCTTCAAGTCGCGAACGATTCTCTCTACTCGGACCATTTCCCCTCCAAACTGGACAGCATACCTCAAACAGCATGATCTGTACGCGCCGGACGCAAAATAGACCAGTAAACGCCGCGTGAACGGCGTTGCCTGGCGGAGCAAAAGCAGACCGCCGGAAGACTGGTTCCATCGAAACATTGCCATAGCGTTGTGTTTTGTGGAACACCAGAGAGGTGTACACAGTGGAGCTGTATGCGCGGGTGCGGCGAGCGGTCGTGGTCGACAAGATGGGCGAACGGGAGGCGGCCCGCCAGTTCGGGCTGGCGCGCGAGACGGTGCGGAAGATGCTGCGGTACGCCGTGCCGCCCGGCTACCGGCGGCAGCAACCGGCGCGCCGGCCCAAGCTGGACGGCTGGGTCGGCACCATCGACCAGATCCTGGAAGAAGACAAGGTGCGCGGCAAGAAGCAGCGGCACACGGCCAAGCGGATCTTCGAGCGGCTGCGGGAGGAGCACAGCTTCACGGGCGGCTACACCATCGTGAAGGACTACGTGCGGCTGCGGAAGTTGAGCCAGCGGGAGATGTTCGTGCCGCTGGAGCATCCACCCGGCGACGCCCAGGCCGACTTCGGCGAAGCGGTGGTGGTGATTGGTGGCGTGGAGTGCAAGGCGCACTACCTGGCGGTGGACTTGCCGCAATCGGATGACTGCTTCGTGATGGCGTTTCCGGCCGAGACGACCGAAGCATTCCTGGATGGACACAACCATGCCTTCGCCTACTTCCAGGGAGTGCCGCGCACGATTCTCTACGACAACACCAAGCTGGCGGTGGCACGGATTCTGGGCGATGGGACGCGAACCAAGACGCGAGCGTTCACCGAACTGCAAAGCCACTACTTGTTTCAGGAGAAGTTCGGACGTCCGGGTAAGGGCAACGACAAGGGGAAAGTCGAGGGGCTGGTGGGCTACGCGCGGCGCAACTTCCTAGTGCCGGTTCCACGATACGCCAGTTGGGGGGAGTTGAATGGGCACTTGCTGGTCCAATGCCAGAAGCGGCGAGAGCGCACGCTGCGCGGGCACGATCAGACCATCGGCCAGCGCTTCGAGAAAGACCGAGAGAGGTTGCTGCCCCTGCCCTCAGCGCCGTACGAAGCCTGTGAGAAACGCTCGACGCGGGTGACCTCCACGGCGCTGGTGCGATACCGGGCCAACGACTATTCGGTGCCGGTGTGTTGGGGACATCGCGAGGTGCTGGTGAAAGGATTCGTGCATGAAGTAGTCATCTGCGCCGCCAGCGAAGTGATCGCGCGCCACCCCAGGAGCTATGAACGCGAAGACCTGATCTTCGATCCGCTGCACTATCTGGCGCTGCTGGAGCAGAAGCCGAATGCGCTGGACCAGGCGGCACCGCTTTCCGGTTGGGATCTGCCGGAAGGCTTTGCGCAACTCCGCCGTTTGATGGTGGCGCGGTTAGGTAAGAAGGGCAAGCGCGAGTACGTACAGACGCTGCGGCTGCTGGAGACGTTCGCCCTTGCTGAAGTATCGTCGGCGATCGACGACGCTCTGCGGCTGGGAGCGATCTCCTTTGATGCGGTCAAGCATCTGTTGCTGTGCCGGATCGAGCAGCGGCCGGCGCGGCTGGATCTGGAGAACTACCCGCATTTGCCGTCGGCGCAAGTGTCGACCACCGCGGCTGCTGACTACCTCACGTTGTTGAGTGAAAGAGCCTGCTGATGGACACGCCCCAGGTGTTGCTGGAACATCATCTGAAAACGCTGCGGCTGCCAACGTTCTTACGCGAGTATGACAAGGTCGCGCAGCAGTGCGCCGCCGAAGGTCTCGACTTCCCGCGCTATCTGCTGCGATTGAGCGAGCTGGAGCTGTTGGACCGGGAACGGCGTGCCACCGAACGCCGCATCCGGCAAGCTAAGTTCGACGTGGTCAAGAGTCTGGACAGCTTTGACTTTCTGGCGCTCCCCTCGTTGAACAAAGCGCTGGTACTGGAGCTGGCCCGCTGCGAGTTCATCGAGCGGAAGGAAAACATCCTGGCATTGGGAAACTCGGGTACGGGAAAAACTCACGTTGCGCTGGCGCTGGGACTGGCCGCTTGTCAGAGGGGCTACCGCGTGCGGTTCACCACCGCGGCGTCGCTGGCGCATGAGCTGATCGAAGCCAAGGACGAACGGCGGCTGATGCGCTTCCAGAAGCTGCTGTCCGGCTTCGAGCTGCTGATCATCGACGAGTTGGGCTTCGTGCCGCTGTCGAAGACCGGGGCGGAGTTGCTGTTCGAGGTCTTCAGCAGACGTTACGAGCGCAGCGCCACCCTGGTCACCAGCAATCTGCCGCTTGACGAATGGACCGAGGCCTTCGGATCCGAGCGGTTGACGGGCGCGTTGCTGGACCGGCTCACGCACCACGTCCACATCCTGGAGATGAACGGGGAGAGCTACCGGCTCAAGGACAGCAAGCGCCGGCAACTTGGAAAGCCCCGCTCCTAGCCACCGCCCGCCCATCCGCGGCGTCGATTTGCAAGGGCGGCTTCCGCTCCGGCCTAAACGCGCCGCCCTACGGGCGTCGCAGGCCTACGCTCCAGCCGCCCCTGCAAATCCCTCAAACCAAAGCCCCAGCCACCCATGAACGGTCTAGTCTCCCGCCGCCCTGGCGGTCTAGTTTTACTCCGCCCTTGACACTTTTTTTTGTTTGACGCTATAGGGGTCAAGCGCCTCATCGCCGGCCAGACAGTCGACGAGGTTCTTGTTGGTGCCGAAGCCGCCGCTGTGACCAAGCACCTGAAGACGGAGATCGTCGAGGAATTGGCGCCATTTGTTGTCGCGGTTCTGCTCGTCAGAGCTGACCGCGATCACGCCAAACTCGTCGTTCGACGCCTCACCGAACGTTTTGAGGTCTTGTCAATTCCGAAACTAAAGGTATCGCTCGTTCTGAGGTCTGACGCGAAGAAGCAGGTCACGAGCGATTTCAAGCACGTCTACCTGAGGAAATCCCTGGAGCCGGCAAAGGGAGCTATCGAAGAGGCGCATTACTCGCTCTACGTAGCTCTTGGGGATAGGCTGCGGTCCATAGACGGAGACGCCCTCGGTGACACACTTGAACCTATCTTCCTGGATGGTGTTGGCCAAGAAATGGCTGGACTGGTGTCGCGAATTCTGACCCGGTACCAGCATCATGACGGTGACCGCGCGGCAATGGAAACGTTCCTTCTGGAGCATCTGGCAGTCACGCGGGAAGTTCAGGAGGAGGCTCGGGCCCTGTTATCCGGTGAGGACCGGGAAAGCGGAGTTAATCCCCCTCCTCCTGCATTAGTGGTGACCCCAGTCATTGATCGGCAGTCGGGTGAGGCGAGCGATCTTGGTGCCGTTCTAACAGAGCACCAAGAGAGTCTCCAGGCGGACGCCCGGGAGTTTGTTGACGACCTGCTGCGGGAGGGCGTGCCGGACGGGAAACGGCCTACTGAAGGCAGGGGAGGAATCGGCGGAGGGCCAAGACGCGCAGCGGCCCGGGTGACGCCGGAGCAGCAACGCCGCGGGCTACGCGGCGAAGAAGAGATTCGCCGCCGGCTGCTCATTCCTGGAGGTTGGGAAGGATTCATTTTCGTCGCGGATCACCGAGATCCACCGCGGGGCTACGACTTCTTGGCTTCATTAGGAAGCGAAAGTGTCAAGCTGGAAGTTAAGACATTCACGCTAGACGGACAAGCCGTTGTCACGGAAGGAGAACTTCGCCAGGCCGCACAGAGCCGTTCCGCCTACTGGCTCGTCGGTGTCATTGACGATGGCGGCCCTCCGCCATCTTGGCGGACGATTCTCGTCCAAGATCCGTTAATGAGGCTCTTGCGTGAGGGACGTTTCGCGGCGAGTTTCGAACTTCACGTGAGTGCGGAAGCGTTAGTCCACATGGCGCAGCGACGTTCTACGGCCGATGAACTCTGAGGGCGGAGCCCCAAAATAGAATTCGAAGAAACGGGCCGCAGATTGGCCGAACGAAGCTCGATGGGAGCAACGGGTTGCTGCGGAACCAATCGAGGCTGGCGATTGACAGCAGCGGGTGCTTGGCATAACGTTGCCTCCTCAATAGTTAATCGGGTTTAGGCCGGGGCAGTGGTTACTTTTGTCCAACCCGCATTTACAGAACCAATGGGGAAGCAAGGTTTATGACTACGACCCGCGGCAGTCCGTCGCATGACATGGGCAATCTGCTGCTTCTTCGCGCCGCTGTCGCCGCGCTTGGTGAGCGCATGACCCCGCCCTGGTGGCGGACGCAGTTTCTGACCGAGGTCGGCCTGCGCACCACCGTGCGCGTTTTTCCCCGAACCGCCGTTTCGGCGGCCATCCAGTCCGTTGTGGCGGCAGCCCGCGCCGATCATGACAAGCGCATCGGCGCCGGCAAGCGTTATCATCTATTCCGGCTGCCAGCCAGCATTGAGCAGGCCATCACGCCAGCCATGCAGGAACAGGACTTCGGCAGCGAGATCGCAGAATTGATTAAGGGCGGACGCGACGCCATCATTAGCCGGCTGGAGGCACTGGCCGGGAATCGCGCTGTACCGGCCGCCGAGGGCCCCGTCGGGCTCGGCGCGGCCTCGCGCATCGGACAGGAACGGGCGCTCCAGGAGATGGCCGCGCACTATCTGGCGGGACTGGCCTACGGCAATCGGCGCTTCCCCTACTTCGAGGAGCCGGAGAGGAGACCTTGACCCAGGCGGTACAAACGGCGCCCCGCTACACCATCGCGGTCTGCAAGGGCAGCGCGCTCATCGAGGAGACCAAGGTGCTGCTGCGCGCCTGGCAGCCGACTGAATCGCTCGGCGATTTCCGAAATCGCGTTATTCGGGAGGACCTGCTCGGCCGCACCACCGCCTACCGCGCCAGCGACATTGTGCGGCGCGTGTTTGCCCGCCGCCTGCTGGCGCCCGATCCGCAGCCGGCCATTCTGCTGAAGCGCCTGCTGGCCGGCAAGCAGAGCGCGCGGCTGGTGTCCGACCTTCTCCTGCTTTATGCCGCCCGCCAGGACGACGTCCTGCGCGACGTGATCGTGGATGTCTACTGGCCCGCCGTCCGCGACGGGCGAGTCATCCTCACGCCCCGGCAGGTGGTTGCCTTCCTCCGGCAGGCAGCGGCCGAAGGCAAGATGGCGCGGCGTTGGTCCGAGCAGGTCCGGCTTAAGGTCGCCCGCGGCCTGCTCGGCGCGCTGGTCGGCTTCGGCCTGATGAAGCAGGCCGGCCGCACTCGCGAAACCGTGTACTTTCACCCAGCCGACGGCGCCGTCGTCTATCTGGCCCACGAACTCCACTTTTCCGGCCTCACCGACGCCGCCGTTGCCGCCCACCGCGACTGGGCGCTGTTCGGCTTCCGCCCGTCCGACGTCGTTGCCGCGCTCGACCGCCTCAGCGGCGAACGCTGGTGGCTGGCGCAGGCGGCCGGCTCCGTGGTCCGCATCACCTGGAAGTACGCCAGCCTCCAGGAGGTTGTCGATGCCCTCGCTCGATGAAACCTTCGACCAGCTCTTGAAGCATCTTCGCCAGCCGGAGTTGCTGAACCCGGCCCATAGCGACCCGTTCTTCTACTTTGTCCACGACCCGGCCGAAACGCTGGCGGTGAAGCAGAAGCTGCCGGTCTGGTCGTCCTTCCTGGCCAACGAGGGTTGGGCCGTCGAGCAGGTGTCGCTGGCCAGGCTGCTCTGGGACGCGGTGGATTCCTCCGGCCGCTGGAACGACTGGATGACGCTCGAAAGCCAGGCCGATTCCGAGCAGGTGAACGAAGCGGTCCGCGACGTGCTCCATTCCGGGAATGCCCTGGTAAACGCTGTTGCTGACCGCGTCTCCGAGGAACGCCCTCACACCCTCGTTTTCTTGACAGACACGGCCGCTCTGCATCCCTATTTCCGCGTCCGGTCCATTGAAGCTGCCCTTCACGACCGCGTCAAAGTGCCCACCGTGCTTTTCTATCCAGGGCGGCGCTCGGGCCAGTACGGGCTTCACTTCCTCGGTTTTTATGGCTTCGACGGCAACTACCGGGCCACCTTGCTGGGGGGAATCGAATGACGATCCGCGCTCTTTTCTCCACCCGCCGGCCGATTGACCGGCCCATCGAGAAGGTCATCGATTACTACGCCACCGACGAGAAACGCCTGCTGGCCGAGGTGGACGAGTACGAGGTGACCGAGAACGTCGAGGCTTGCTTCAACAAGTTCCTCGAGGCCTACCAGACAGGAGTCAGCACGCGCCAGGTGACCGAGATCGGCGTCTGGGTGGCGGGCTTCTACGGCGCGGGCAAAAGCTCGTTCACCAAGTACCTCGGCTTTGCCCTCGATACCGGACGCACGGTCGGCGGGCGGCCGTTCCTCGACCTGCTCAGCGAGCGAATCCGGGCTGTTTCCCTCCAGGCGCTGCTGCGCACGGCCGCCGCAAAATGTCCGGCCGCTGTCGTCATGCTTGACCTGGGCAGCGAGCAACTGGCCGAGAGCACCATCGCCTCGGTCTCCACCGTGCTTTATTGGAAGGTGCTCCAGTGGGCGGGCTATTCCAAGGAGAAGAAGCTTGCTCGACTGGAATTCACGCTCGATGAGCGCGGCCTGATGGAGCGTTTCCGGCAACTGCACAGCGAAAAGTTCGACAGCGACTGGGAGAAGGTCCACAACGACCCGCTGATCGGGGTCAGCCACGCCGCCGAAATCGTCCCCGCGCTCCTCCCGAAAGAGTTCCCTACCGCCGAGCGATTCAGCCGCCTGAAGTTCGAGGAGGCCATTGATGCCCGCGACCTCGCGCAGCGCATGATCGATCTGATCCGCCGCAAGTCGGGTAAGCAGAACATCATTTTCCTGATCGACGAAGCTGGGCAGTACGTGGCGCCCCGCCAGGACCTGATCTTGAACCTCGACGGCCTGGCCCGCAACTTGAAGGAACTGGGCCAGGGGCGCGTCTGGATCGCGGCCACCGGCCAGCAGACGCTGGCGGAAATCGTCGAGAAGGCGGCTTATAACTCGGCCGAGCTGAACAGGCTCCGCGACCGCTTCCCTATCGGCATCAACCTGGAAGCCAGCGACATCCGCGAAATCACCTATCGCCGGTTGCTGTCGAAATCGCCCGACGGCGAGCGCCGGCTGAAGGAGGAGTTCGCCCGCCAGGGCCAGGCCCTGGTGAATTTCACGCGGCTGACCGGCACCTCGCTGTTCCGCGGCGATCCGGACGCCGATACCTTCGCCCGCCTCTATCCCCTCCTGCCGCAGCAGTTCGACCTGGTGCTGGAGTTGATCCGTACGTTGGCGCGCTCCCCCGGTGGCATCGGGCTCCGCTCCGCGATTCGCGTCGTCCAGGACCTGCTGGTGGATGCCAGCAAGGTGCTGCCGGCCGAGGCGGTCAAGCTGGCCGACCGGCCCGTTGGCAGCCTCGCCTGCGCCGATCATTTCTACGACACGCTGCGCGCTGACATCGCCAAGGTGCTGCCGCACGTCACCCGAGGCGTCGACCGGGTGGCCGCCTCCGCCAGTTTCAGGGACGACCCGCTTGTCCTTCGGGTGGCCAAAACCATCGCCGCCCTGCAGTCAATCGAGACCTTCCCGAAGACGGCGGAGAACATCGCCGCGCTGCTGTACCCGGCGCTGGGCGCTCCATCGCTGCTCGACGGCGTGCGCGAGGCGTTGCGCAGGCTGGCGGTCGACAAGGAATGCGGCGTCATCGACGACCCGCAGGCCGGTGGCTTCGTGTTTCTGAGCGAAAAGGTCCGCCCGCTGCGCGACAAGCGCGCCGGCCACGTCCCCACGGTGCTGGAGATGAGCCAGGTGCGCGCCGGGCTGCTGGCCGAAACCTTCGACCCGCCGCCCTCGGCCCGCCTCGAAAACGTGAAGGAGGTGAAGGCCGGCGTCCGCTACGGTAAGACCGCGGTGGTCGGGGAGGACGCCGACATTCAGTTCCGTATCGAGGCGGTCGATCCCGCCTCCTTCGACGAGCGCCGCAGGGTGCTGCTGGCCGAGACCAACACGCTGGCCGAGCTGAAGAACTCGATTGTCTGGCTGATCAAGGCCTCGGAGCAGGCCGACGACCTGATTGCCGAAGCCTGCCGCTCCGACTGGATTCTGCACACCTTCCCCGAGCGTGAGGCCGACAAGGACGTGGCCCAGTTCCTGCGCGCTGAGCGCCGCGCCGCCGACACCAACCGCCAGTCGGCCCGCAAGCTGCTGTCGCAGGGGCTGGCCGGCGGCACGCTGATCTTCCGTGGCCGGCCCACGCCGGTCGGCGAGGCTGGCGCGACGCTGGATGCCGCCGCCCGCAAAGTGCTCAGCAAGGCCGCCGAGGAGATCTTCCCCTATCTTCGCCTGGCGCCCATCCGCCCGGCCACCGACCTGGCCGCCCGCTTCCTGGGCGTCGAGCGGCTGGACCGCATGCCGAGGGAGTGCGATCCGCTGGGCCTGGTGGTGATGAAAGGCGGCAGCCTTCGGGTGGATACCAAGCATGCGGCGCTGGCCGAAACCCTCCGAGCCTTCCAACAGAAGCTGGACGAATCCGGCGGGCGCCTTCAGGGCAACTTCCTCCATGACTTCTTCGCCGGGCCGCCGTACGGCTGGGCGAAGGACGCCACACGCTACTTGTTTGCCGCCCTGCTCATGGCTGGCGAAATCGAGCTGCACACCCCGAGCGGCGCGATCCGCACCTCCGGGCCGGTGGCCCAGGACGCGCTGAAATCCACGGTGGCTTTCAACCGCATCGGCGTCTCGCGCCGCGATGCCAAGCTGTCGCTGGAAGCGCTGGACCGCGCCGCCTCCCGCCTCCAGGAGATGTTCGGGCTGGATGTGATGCCGATCGAGGACAACATCAGCAGAACGGTGCGCGCGCAGGCGCCCGGGCTGCGGGAGAAGGTCCTGGCGCTGCCCGACCGCCTGCGGCTGCTCGGCCTGCCCGGCGAGGAGCGCGCTCGCCGCCTGCTCGACACCTGCGCCGACCTGCTGGCGCAGGACGCCACCGGCGCCGCCGCGCTGCTGGGCAGCGCGCAATCCACCATCCCGGCCGATACCCGCTGGGCGCGGGAGGTGAGCGACGCACTTACCAGCGCGGTGGAAGCGGAAATCCGGGGCGCTCGTGAGCTGGATCGGGACCTGCACGACCTGGCCGCGCTGTTCCCCCCGGCCGGCGTCGGAATCATGGCGGCCGCGGACGAGACGGCCGTGCGCGAGGCCTTGACCTCGGAAAGCTTCCACGAGCGGCTGCCGGCGCTGCGCGGCGCGGTTCGCGCCACGCTCGACCGCCTGGGCGCGCGCTACTGCCAGCGCCGCGCCGCCTTCGACGACTCGCTCCGGGCCGCCCGCAGCGCGCTCGAAGCCAGCCCCGAGTGGTTGCGAGTTTCGATTGAAGACCGGAACGAGATCATGGGCCGACTGGATGGGTCGCAACTGCCAGCCACGCCGGAGGCCGGGCGCGAGACGGCGCAACTGCGCCTGCTGTTGGCACGCGAGGCGGGCCTGAACGCACTGAAAGCGGAGCTGGAAGCGGAGGTGCGCCGGCGGGTGCCGCCGCCTCCCGAGCCGCCGGAGCCAGCGGGGCCGCCCGTCGAGGAAGAAATCGACGTGGCCGACCTCGCCGTGCCCGAGGTGATCCGAAGCGCGGCGGACCTGGAGGCCTGGCTCTCGGCGCTCCAGGCCAAGCTGGCCGGCCTGCTCAAGGAGAACAAGGTGATCCGCTTCCGGAAGGCTAAGCCGCAGATTTCGCAGACCGGCGCAGATTGAATCCGCGCAATCCGCGGATAGACCTTGGACTTTGGACCTTGGACCATGGCTTTCGACAAGCCAACCCGCAACGCCCTGGCGAAGATGACCGCCGCCTGCCGGCAACTGTTGACGGTCGACATCCGCGGCCAGCTCCAGGGTGCTTACGGCTTGCAGCCGGATGGCAGCGCCCTGCCGCTCGCCAGCCTCGGCCACCTGGACGAGCGGGAGATAGAAATCGCCGGCGAGCTGCGCGAGTGGCAATCGCACCTGGCCAGTGGCACAGGCCTTCAGCCTGTGGCGGCCCGGAAAGCCGCGTTTGACCGCATGGCGCATGAGACGGCCTTCACCGTGCTCAACCGCCTGGCGGCGCTACGCCTGTGCGAGGAGCGCGGCCACACCGTCGAGTGCGTCCGCCGCGGCATGGAGTCCGACGGCTTCCAGCTTTATGAAAGACTGGCTGGTGGAGAATTGGGCGCACGCGGCCAAGCCTACCGCGCCTTCCTTGAGCGCATGTTCGACGAGCTGGCCTTGGACCTGGGCGCGCTGTTCGACCGCCGCACTCCGCAGTCGCTGGTCTTCCCCTCCGAGCGCTGCCTGGAAGAGGTCCTGAAGCTGCTAACCGACCCGGCGCTGACCGGTCTGTGGGCCGAGGACGAGACCATCGGCTGGATTTACCAGTACTTTAACTCGAAGGAAGAGCGCGAGCAGATGCGGAAGGAATCGCCCGCACCCCGCAACAGCCGCGAGCTGGCCGTCCGCAACCAGTTCTTCACACCCCGCTACGTGGTCGAGTTCCTCACCGACAACACGCTGGGCCGCATCTGGTACGAAATGCGCCAGGGCGACACCCGGCTGAAAGACGATTGCCGCTTCCTCGTCCGCCGCCCCGACGAAATCTTTGTGTCTTCGTGCCTTGGTGGTGAAATCCGCGCTCTCAAAGATCCTCGCGACTTGAAAGTGCTGGACCCGGCCTGCGGCAGCGGCCATTTCCTGCTCTACGCCTTCGACCTGCTGGAAACCATCTACGAAGAGGCGTGGAGCGGCAACGAAGAAAATCCGCGTAATCCGCGTAATCCGCGGATCGGCTCTTTGCGTGATGACTACCCGACGCTCGATAACTTGAAGCGCGCCATTCCCGGCCTGATCCTCCGCCACAACCTGCACGGCATCGACATTGACCCGCGCGCCTGTCAGATCGGGGCGCTTGCGCTGTGGCTGCGCGTCCAGCGCAGCTACCACCTCCTGAACTTGAAGCCCGCCGACCGGCCCGCCATCACCCGCAGCAATATCGTCTGCGCCGAGCCGATGCCCGGCGAGAAGGAACTGCTCGACGAGTTCGTCGCCGACCTGCGGCCCAAAGTGCTCGGCCAGCTTGTCCGCCGCATTTTCGAGAGGATGGCGCTGGCGGGCGAGGCCGGCTCGCTGCTGAAGATCGAAGAGGAAATCCGCGACACGGTTTCGGCGGCCCGCAAGCAATGGGCGGCAGAACCGCCCGCCGAGCAGATAGAGCTTTTGCCCGGCGTGCGCCGCCCCAAGGCCGAGCAGGCGCCGCTCTTTGATCTCTCCGGCATTACCGACGAGGAGTTCTGGGGGGAAGCCGAAGCCCGGGTCGTCGAGAAGCTCAAGGCTTACGCCGAACAGGCCGCCAACGGGCGAGGGTTTACCCGGCGCCTGTTCGCCGATGATGCTGAGCAGGGTTTTGCCTTCGTCGATCTCTGCCGCCAGCGCTTCGACGTCGCGTTGATGAATCCGCCGTTCGGCGAGGCCAGCAGGGACTCGAAGGAATACATCGAGCGGTCGTTCCCGCGCACCAAGAACGACCTGTATGCGGCCTTTGTCGAGCGGTTCCTTGGAATGCTGGCGGCCGGCGGCATGCTCGGCACGATTACCTCGCGCACCGGTTTTTTCCTTTCGACGTTCCAGAAGTGGCGCGAGGAAATCCTGTTGAAGGAAGCGCGGCCCGTGGTATTTGCCGACCTCGGCTTCGGCGTGCTGGACGCCATGGTGGAAACCGCCGCCTATTGCCTGGCAGCGAAGACGTAGCGCCGGCGTCTCGCCGGCAGGGCCCTGCCGCCGGGGACGGCGGCACTACAAGGATGGCAAGTGGAAGCTGAGAACCAGACGTTGTTTTTCCGGATGCTGGCAGCCGAGGATAAGGGCGCGGCGCTGGCCGATGTGATCGCGGCCGTCCGCGATGGCCGCCCCTCGCCTGTTGTCTACTCAGTCAACCCCGCCTCGTTCAGCCAAGTCCCCGGCTCGCAGTTCGCCTATTGGCCCACAGCCAAGGTGCGCGACAGCTTCCGGTTGCTTGAGCGGACGGAGGCTGCCGGCCGGTGCGTCCGGGTCTCCAACGAGACGGGAGACGATTTCCGGTTCATGCGGCTATGGATGGAAGTGGAACCCACTGATATCGGCCGACACAAATTGTGGGTTCCGCACGCAAAAGGTGGCCCCTATAGGCAATACTCTTACGATCTGCACCTGTTGCTCGCTTGGGACGAAACCCGTGGCACTGTGCGAGGCTACTGCGGCAGACCCGCTAGGCCCGACGAACGCGTTGCATGTGCCGACCTCTTCTTCAGGCCCGGTCTCACTTACCCGCGCCGCACTAACCGATTTAGCCTCCGGGCATTGCCCGCTGGAGCGGTTTTTAGCAACAAAGGCGCTGCAGTGCTTGTGGCAAACGACGATATTAGCAAGCTCTCTCAACTACTGGCGGTCATCAACTCCCAGTGCTACGTGGCGCTGCTTCAGATGCAGTCGGCAGCGGGGACTTTAGCACAATCATTCGAAGTCGGACTCGTGCAAGCGACGCCTTTCCCTCGCGTCTCGGCAGAAGTCGGGCAGCGATTGGAGGCACTTGGGAAGCAGGCATACCGGTTGAGTATCACGCGGGACCTGTTCGATGAATTCACCCATTCGTTCATCCTGCCGGAGCTATTAACTGTTCCAGACAAGGAGAGCACTCTCAAAGAACTAGGACATCTCGCTGCTGCTCAGCATGCGCGGCTGGCCGCCGAAGCGAGCGCGACTCAGACCGCTGTGGACGAACTCGTCTATCCTCTCTACGGCTTCAGCAAGGAAGACCGAGACAGTCTGACGCTGGCGAGCAGCATGCCACAACACACGGAGGAGTGCGGCGCAAACGCGACCGAGGAGCTTGAGACGGATGAGGCGGGTCGGACCAGGTCAGACACTCTTGAAACGGTGTGTACGGGGCCAGCGGAGTTGCTTTCTTGGGCCCAGGGCACTGTCGTGGGCCGGTGGGACATGCGTCTGGCTACCGGCGAGCGGCCGATGCCCGAGTTGCCCGACCCCTTTGCTCCGCTGCCAGCCTGCTCGCCGGGAATGCTAACAGGCGACAACGGCCTGCCGGCGCGCGAGGCGCCACCAGATTACCCGCTCCGCATCTCATGGGACGGCATCCTGGTGGACGATCCAGGCGAGAACGGCGCGCACCCACATCAGGAAGACATGGTGCGCCGGGTGCGCGAGGTGCTGACGGTGATCTGGGGCGAGCGGGCGGAAGCCATCGAGCAGGAAGCCTGCGAGATGCTGGAGGTAAAGAACCTGCGCGACTACTTCCGCAAACCTGCCTTCTTCTTTGCCGACCACCTGAAGCGCTACTCGAAGAGCCGGCGCCAGGCCCCCATTTACTGGCCGCTCTCCACCGCGTCCGGCTCGTACACGCTCTGGATTCACTACCACCGGCTCACCGACCAGACGCTGTTCACCGCCGTCAACCGCTACGTTGCCCCGAAGATCGACGCGACCGAGCGGCGGCTGCGCCAGATCGAAGCCGACCTGACCGGCGCTTCGGGGCGCAAGGCCGCGGAACTACGCCAGGCGTTCGAGGAGGCGAAGACGCTGCTGGACGAGCTGGCGGCGTTCCGCGACGAGCTGCTGCGCGTTGCCAACCTACCGTACAAGCCCGATTTGAACGACGGTGTGCTGATCACCGCCGCGCCGCTTTGGAAACTGTTCCGGCTGCCCCGGTGGCGCAAGGATCTGGAGGCCTGCTGGAAGAGCCTGGAAGCCGGCGAGTACGACTGGGCGCACCTGGCTTACTCGATCTGGCCTGACCGCGTGAGAGGGAAGTGCCGAGCCGACCGCTCTATCGCCATCGCCCACGGTTTGGAAGAGTTGTGCTTAACACAAAGCGCCAAAGCCACGAAGGCACGAAGGAAGAAAAAGGCTGAGAGCACGCAGATCGAGATTCCCGAGGGGTAGCCATTTATGGAGCGCCGGCGTCCCGCCGGTCCCCCGGGTTCCGCAGCGGCTCAAAACGCCTGGGGCCGGCGAGACGCCAGCGCTCCAAAACGGGCGCGTGCGGACGACGAACCGACGCGACGGGGCAAACGGGCCCACAAGGACCCCGCAAGAGGACCTTATTTTACGAAATGGCCGTTTCGTAAAATAAGGACTGGACAGGGAGTGCCTTATTTTACTGGCGGAAAGTTCTTGTTCTTTGTGCGCTTTGTGCCTTTGTGGTTAATTGAGTTCCTATGAGCCTGACCGCACATGTGAATAAGCGGCTGCTGGACCTGCTCCAGCAGAAGCGGGTGGTGGTGTGGTACGACGGCGAGCAGGCGTTTGGTGGGATCGCAGATGGTTTCCGTGTGACCGGCTGCACGGTCGTCTCGGCGGCAAAGTCCCGCCTGCTGGCCCGCCGCCAGGCTGACGAGGCGCTGGGCCGGCTGAACCACCCCAACGCCCCGCTGGCCGAGCGCGAGGGCAGCGTGCTGATCTACGTCCCCTGCGCGCGCGGCGCAACCGACAGCGAGCGGCGCGAGGACCCGTTTGAAGGCTTCGCCCTGCTGGGCGCGGCCTTCGGCGACAAGGAAGCCGAACGCTTCCAGTCGTTGGCCCGCCAGGCGCTGCCGGCGCGCATCCCGGAAATTGACCGGCTGTTCGAGGAGGGCCGGCCGACGGTGGCGATGATCGAAGGCCTGGGCGAAGCCGCCCGCTACCCGCTCGTCCAGGAGGCGCTGGGCACCGATTCGGCCATCGAGGCGGTGGCGGCGCTACTGTGCCGCGAAGGATCAGTGGCCAAATTGAAAGCCGTCACAGGCGCCGGCAATGAACTGGTGCGCCTGCTGGCCGCCGACCTGGGCTTTGCCCCGCCGCAGGGCGTGACCGCGCTCGACGCCATCCTCGAACACCTGGGCCGCTATGTGCTGCTTTCCGAGTTCTCGTTCGACCTGCCTGGCGCGCTTCCCGACTCGCTGGCCGGCGTGCCGCGGGCCGAGGAGCGTTTCCGCAAACAGATCTACGTGCTGTGCGAGCGGATGCGCGGCGCCGACGACACCCGCGACGGCTACATCCGCCTGGCGCAGAACGCCGAGCAGGCGCTGCGCCTGGCGGAACTGGCCCGCGACCTGCCCGACCTCGGCGTCCGCGACACCTTCCCGTTTGAAGAACGCTTCTATCTGGCGCGGCTCCAGAAGCTGGCCTGCGCCGGCAAGCTGGCCGAAGCGCGCGAAGTGCTCGAACACCGGCGGCGCTCGGTTTGGCACTACCATGCCGAGGAGCGCGGCCTGCTGTGGAAGCTGGCCGAGCGCTCGGTGGACTTCCTGGCGGCCGTCGAGCGAGTGGGGACGGACTTGCCTGGCGGGACCCACTCCGTGCGCGATTGGGTCGAAGCCTACACCGCCGCCGACGGCTTCTGGCAGGTGGACCGCCACCAGCGGCTGGTGGAGCAGGGCGCGGCCACCTGCGCCGGGGACGACGAGGTTCAGGAACTGCTGAAGCTTTGCCGCGAGCGGTACGCCCAGGCCACCTGCGTCCTCCAGGCGGGCTTCCTTAATTCCGTCGAGCGCGACGGCTGGCCGCCGGACCACGTTCTGCGACAAACGCAGGTCTTCGATGGCACGGTGGGGCCGCTGCTGGAACAGCGCCGGCGCGTCGCCTATTTCCTCGTTGATTCGATGCGCTATGAGATGGGGCGCGACCTGGCGGGCGTGCTGGAGGCGATGGGGCCAGTCTCGGTGACGGCCACCGCCACCGTGCTGCCGGCCACCACGCCCTGCGGCATGGCGGCGCTGATGCCCGGCGCCGATGGCGCCTTCACCCTGGTGGAGGACGGCGACGATCTGGCGCCGGCGGTCGGCGGCCGCCCGCTCCGCAATTCGCCTGAGCGCATGACGCTGCTGCGTGAGCGCTATGGCGACCGCTTCCGCGACCTGCCACTGAGCGATCTGCTCTCCAAGAGCCAGAAGCAGATCAAGGGCGCGATCGGCAACGCCGACCTGGTGGTGGTGCGCACGCAGGAAATCGACGGGCTCGGGGAAGGCCCCAGCCTGTACCACGCACGCAAGTTCATCAGCGAGGTACTCGGCGAGATTCGGACCGCCGCGGACAAGTTGCGCGCCATCGGCTTCGAGAGCTTCGTGTTCGCGGCCGACCATGGGCACGTCCTGCTGCCGGAGGTGCCGCCGGGCGAGGTGCTGCCCACCCCGCCGGGCCAATGGAAGAAGGCCAAGCGGCGGTCGCTGCTGGGCCGGAGCACGGCCAGCGCCGCCGGCGCTATCGTGCTGCCGGCCGCCCGCGTCGGCATCGTCGGCCCGGTGGCCGACTTCGTGGCCGCCACCGGATTCAAGGTGTTTACGGCTGGCGAAAGTTATTTCCACGAAGGGCTGTCGCTCCAGGAGTGTCTTGTGCCCGTGGTTGTGTTGCAGGCGCGCGAGCGCGCGGCGGCCGGCGCCGGCGGCGAGGAAGTGGAGATCCGCTACCGCGCCGACCGCTTCACCAGCCGCGTGGTTGGCATCCGCGTGTGGTTCAACGCCCTGCTGGCCACTTCGCTCGTAGTGGGAGTGGGCGCGTATGATGGTTCGGGGCCAAAGGCCAAGGTGGTAGGAGAGGCAGCCGATTGCGACGCCCGCGACCCGGCAACCGGCCTGGTGACGCTGGAGAAGGGCAAAGAAACCCAAGTGCCGATCCGCATTCACGACGACTTCAGCGGGCCGGCCGTCGAAATCCGCGCAACTGACCCGGCCACGGGCACAGTGTTCCATCGTCTGAAGCTGAAGAACGCCGTGCTGGAGTGACTTTGTGGTGAACTCCAATGCAATCTGACGCGCTCGACAACAAGCTGACCCATGTCTTCGCCGGCAAGGTGGTGCGCAAGGACCTGCTGCACCAGATCAAGGGCGGCGAGAACGTCCCCTCCTACGTGCTGGAGTACCTGCTCGGCAAATACTGCGCCTCGGACGACGAGAACGAGATCCGCATCGGCATCGAAGCCGTGAAGGAAACGTTGCGGACCAATTACTTCCGGCACGACGAGGCCAACAAAGCACAGTCGATGGTGGAGAAGAACGGCCGGCACCGGTTTATCGACCGCGTCGAAGTGCGTTTCCTGCCCAGCGAGAACAAATACTGGGCCTCGATGGACAACTTCGGCTTCGCCAAGATCCACATCGCTAACGAGTTCCACCGCAGGTTTGAGCGGCTGCTGGAGGGCGGGATCTGGGCGATTGTGGACATCGAGTTCCGGCCGGACGCCGACAGCGGCAGCCCGTTCCACATTGCCGATCTGAAGCCCATTCAACTGGCGCGGTTCGATTTCGACGAATTCTGCGCAGGCCGGAAGGAATTCACCACCGAGGAATGGATGGACGCGCTTCTCCGCAGCAGCGGCTTGGAGGCCAGCCGCTTCGAGAGGCGCTTGAAGCTGCTGCTGATCTCGCGCTTCATCCCCTTCGTCGAGAAAAACTACAACTTCATCGAACTGGGGCCGCGCGGCACGGGCAAGTCATACATCTACAGCGAGATGTCGCCGTACTGCATCCTGATTTCGGGCGGAAAGGCGAGCAGCGCGAACCTTTTCTATAACAATGCCCGGCGACAGGTGGGCTTGGTCGGGCACTGGGACGTGGTGGCTTTCGACGAGGTCGCCGGCATGAGGGTGACCGACCCCGACACCATTCAGATCATGAAGGATTACATGGCCAGCGGGCGCTTCAGCCGCGGGATCGCTCAGGTGCACGCCGACGCCTCGCTGGCTTTCGTCGGCAACTTGAATCAGCCGGTCGAGACGCTGGTGCAGAACGCCGCCACCGATCTGTTGCAGCCGCTGGCCAGGGAGTTCGACCTGGCCCTGATCGACCGCCTGCACTTCTACCTGCCCGGCTGGGAGGTGCCGAAGAACTCCAAGGACATGCTGACCTGCCACTACGGATTCGTGACCGACTACCTGGCCGAGGCGTTCCGGGTGCTGCGCAAGCAGAACCGGTTCGATGCCGTCGAGAAACATTTCCGGCCGGGATCGCACGTCGAGGGGCGTGATGCCACGGCCATGAAGAAATCGGTCAGCGGACTGCTGAAGCTGCTTCACCCGGACGACCAATACACCAAGGACGAGTTGCGCGAATATCTGGAGCTGGCCCTTGAATGCCGCCGGCGGGTCAAGGAGCAGTTGAAGAAGCGCGGCTCGTTCGAGTTCTACAAGACCAGCTTCTCCTACATTGACGCGGAGGACGGCACCGAGCGGACGGTGGCCGTGCCCGAGCAGGGCGGCAAGGGCATGATCTCGCAGGACCCGCTGCCGCCCGGCTCCGTGTACACGGCGGCGGCCGGGCCGGAATCAAAGGTTGGTTTGTTCCGCTTGGAAGTGACGCTGACGGCCGGAACGGGCAAGGTGCGCACGCCGGCCGGCCTGGAGAAAGGGCTGAAGGAATCGCTCAACCGGGCGGTCAGTTACCTGGACTCGGTCAAGGACAGGCTCAGCCTGACGCCGCTGCTGGCGCAGAAGGACATCTGCGCCGAGGCGGTGGATCTGTCTGGAGCGCGCATCGAGGCGGCCTGCGGCGTGGCCTTCTTCGTGGCGCTGATGTCGGCCATCCAGAACCGGCGCATCCAGGCCGGCACCGTGGTGATGGGGGACCTGACCATCCAGGGCAACCTGAAGGGCGTGCCGTCGATTACCGAGCCGCTGCAGATGGCGCTGGAAAACGGCGCGCTACGCGCCCTGGTGCCCATCTCGAACAAGTCGCAGTTCTCGGCGCTGCCGGAAGAGACAGTCGAAAAGCTGGACGTGATCTTTTACGGCGACGTAGACCGCGCTGTCCTGAAAGCCATTGAGCTGTGACCATTTGGGTTGTGGAGTGGAACTTTTTTTTGTGCGCTTATGACACCACCGGGAACAGAAGAAGGCACGACCAAGCAGCCAGTCTCGGCACGTCTTTCGGTGCTCACCGTCGGGCACAGCAACTGTTCATTGGACAGCTTCATCGATCTCCTGAAGAAGCACAAAGTGGAAGTGCTGGTCGATGTCCGCAGTAAACCATACAGCGGCTACGCTGCGCATTTTTGCCGTGATGTCCTGGCTGCTGAACTGCCGACCGCTTCAATCAAATACTTGTTTTTGGGGCACCACCTGGGTGGTCGGCCAGACGCACCTGGCTGTTATGACGCGGCCGGCAACGTCCTTTATGATGTAGTCGAGCAGCAGCAGTCTTACAAGGAGGGGATCGAGCGGCTCCTCAAGGGTATTGGCCGGTACCGTGTTTGTCTGATGTGCGGTGAAGAAGACCCGATTCGCTGCCACCGGCGATTGCTGGTCGCACGGAGTCTGCTTACCCGGGGCGTCGAGGTGCGTCATATTCGCCGCGACGGCAGCATTGAATCCGAGGCAGAAGTGCAGGCGCGCATAGCGAGCCTGGAACCGCAAGAAAAACAACTATCGCTACTGTGAGGCCGCCGTGACTGCTACTCTCTACACCATCGGTTTTACCAAAAGAAAAGCACGGCAGTTCTTTGAGACGCTGAGGCGCGCGGGCATCAAGAAGTTGGTTGACATCCGCCTCAACAACACTTCACAACTCGCTGGCTTTACAAAGACGGATGACCTGCAGTATTTCCTCGCCGCGATCTGCGGCATCTCATACCATCACCTCCCGGCGCTCGCCCCAAATCAGGAGCTGCTCGACGCGTTGAAGAAGCACAAGGGTGCCTGGACGGACTACGAGTCCGGCTTTCGCTTGCTGATGCAGCAGCGCGGCTCAATTGAGCAACTTGATCGCGCATTTTTCGAAGAACCTTGTTGCCTCCTTTGCAGCGAAGCCACGCCCGAACACTGCCATCGGCGCCTGGTGGCGGAGCTAATCCAGCAGCGTTGGCCAGAGATCCAAATCACGCACCTCTGAGGTAGTGAAGTATGCCGAGCGTGGATTTTCTCTGTCTCGCTAATTCAATCAAGCACGGAGGGCGTTGCGTGGCCGGCTTGTTGATGGACGGCACGGGCTGGGTGCGGCCAGTTAGCGCTCTTTCGGACGGAACGCTGACGAGAGAATATCTCCTGGAGGATCGCACAGAAGTGGCATTGCTTGACGTCGTGAGGGTCACAGTGAAGGAGCAATCACCTCGGCCCCATCAGCCTGAGAATTGGATTTTAGCTGATGCGCCATGGAGGCGCCTGCGGACACTGACCGCGCGAGAAGCGCTGCCTTACGTCGAGCCGTTTCTAGTGAGAGGCCCGATTCTCCTAGATAGCGAAACGGATCGCATCAGATACGAGGAGCTACGAGAGGACCATGCGACTGCCTCCCTGGCTGCCGTTGAGCCACAGAGCATCCAGTGGCACATCACCCAGAGCTACAGAGGAACCAGGCAGGTTCGCTGCTACTTCAACTTGGGCGGTAGATGGTACGACCTCGTCGTCACCGACCCCGTGTTCAAGGATAAAGTCGGCAATCTGGAATACGGACAATACGAAAGGCATCGAGCCGCCGGGATTTCGAGCGATGACCGGGTCTTCCTCACCATAAGTTTGGGCGAGCCCTTTGAGCGCGACGACTGTTGCTACAAACTGGTTGCCGCCGTCTGGGCCTATCCCCCGTAGCGGAGGCACCCTCGTCCGGCACGAGCTTGCTTTCGCACTCACTTTAGTCAGTGCTTCCGCTGCAGGCCGAGCACTTCGGTGATTCGCGTGCTGGTCGCAACGCAGGTCTCGATCACCAGGCGATAGGGGCCTTCCACCCGTTCAAGAACCGCCACCGTCTCCTCCATGGACGGGATTCGTTTTTCGAACTTCGACCGCTTTCTCCCGATCTTCACTTTGGCAATCGGCGACCTCCGGCCCTCCTCCTACATCCCCCAATCCTCGGCCTTACGGTAGATGCGGCCCATGACGGCCCGCACCGCGTGGCGGTACCAGTAGGGTTTAGGGAATGTTGCAACCAATCTTTCAAACGGGACCAGTTTGGACGGTAACCGCAAACGGGTCGTGTCCACCCGCTCCCGGATTTTCCCCTGTCAATCAACTTCTGAAATTTCGCGGTGCCGCAGACTCCTCTTCCGCACACCGGGTTTGAGCCTGATGTAGGTGACATTCCGCGGTGTTCCGGGAACAGCCTCGACGGCGCCCGAGAGGTAGCCGCCGACATGCACGTTGCTTGGTCGTTTGGGCCAGCCAAAAAGCAGAAAGTGAAGGTGCGAGAGGGATCGGATTTGGTGGCTTTCAGGGAGCCGCTCGTTGGCTGCCTGAAGCAATGCGCTCAGATACGTACCGCGGCGTCCGGCTCTCTTGAGTGAGTCATAGAGCGCCGATGCGCGCATTTGGCTTTCCGCGCCCGGCCCTGGCCTGCGTCGTCTCATCCTCTCCTATTGGTTTGCAGCCTACTTAAAACTTTCGATCTCTTCTCCCGTGAGAGACCAGCACCTTTGGTTTGAAATCTGTGTCAAACCGTTTGAAGCAGGGTTCTCACCGAAGCGGCAAGGCCCTGACTTGCCATCCGAGCTGGCCCATTCGGTCGAAAGTGGCCATTTTCGCAGGCGGTTCATCTATTTATAGACCGGCGACCATAGGAATGAGCATGGAGGGCGCTGAGCGACGGAGAAAATTCGTCTGGGGCCGGTGATAGCGGGTGCGGAAGATTGATGGGCGAAATGTGAGAGTTTGCAAGCTCGATACGGCCGAGCGCTGCTGGAAGCTGGTGGCCTCGTTCCTGGCGACCACAGAACGAGAGGGCGCGTTGATGGAGCAGCTTTTCGCCCGGCTCTACGCCAAGTACAACAGGTGCCTCACTTCGGCGGAGATCGGCGCCTTTCGCCGCCAGCACAGCGTCCCCAAGGCCACCCTACACGTATTGCTAACCCAAATGGAGAAGGCGGAGGTGATCCGGAAGGCCCCCTGGGCGGGCCATGACGGCGAGTTTCTATACTACCTGCACGACGGTTTCTCCAAAGCGCTGTTCCGCACGCTCAAAGCATACCGGCGCATGCTCCCAGCAAAGAAAAAGGATGTGCGGGCGCACCCGGCTTTTTCGAAAGCGGTTGAGTGCTGACCGGATTTCCGGGACGTTGCCGGAGTCGCGGGCGATTGTGAGGGTTTCAGGCGGGCTGGCGCTTCAGAATCCAGCCGGATTGGCGAATTACCCATCTATTGGGCGATTTGTGCCACTTTATCGGGCTCCCGCCCCTCGGGGACATTTCTTGGACAGGTGTCCAGAATATCCCGTTGGAGCAGGACAGGAATCGCTTAAGGTGCGTCCTTGGACGGATTTGACGCATTCTGGCTCAACAGCCCCTGGCGGAACCCGGCCTCAACACTGACCACATTTCGGTTTTCGGCTTTCTCCTTGGACAGGACGGTCGCCTTCCGCGAAATGCGATTGACCAAGTTCTTGGCGTACGCGGGGCGGATGTTCAATTCCCTGGCCATTTCCTCGTAGGTCAGAGCCCCGCGTGCGAGGAGAAGATTCAGGATTTGCCTTTCCTTCTCGCTGAGCTGTTCTAACGGGGACTGGGGCGAATCGGTTCGCCCCTGGTGCGCACCGGTTCGCTGCGTGATTCGGCCTGGTTCGGTGATTCGTTGCAGTCTTTCGAGCAGCAACTGCTTCGTGAGCTCGCTGATCTCGACCAGCCGTTGGGCCTGTGCTCTCCACTCGATTCGCATGGCGTCCATTTCCTCTTGCAGGGCCATCTTGTCGCGAACGAATTGAAGATCGCGGTGGATCTCTTCCAGCTTCTGCTCCCGAAGGCCAGCCTGGCGGCCCAGTTCAACAAGCACCTTCTCCTGGGCAACGCCCCGAACCGTCGAACCATCACCGAACTGGTTCGCACCGGCTCGCGAACCAACGTGAAGCGGTTCCCGCACCAGTTCGGCTGGTTCATCTGATGCGGCCCCAGACGGGCCCGACTGGCCAGCCAGCTCCGTCCTGTGGGATTCACCGGCGGCCCTTTTCCCCCCTCTGAGCCATTCCAGAAACGCCATGCTTCAATCTATAGTCGGTGAATCTTTATCCTTTTTGGTTTTCTACCCGTGGTTGGCCGCGTCGCCGCCGCGGCACCCCGAGCCGTGTCCATCCGCCTCCAGCGGCACATCATCGGCCGGGGACGTCTCTGTCCCTGCCCGCTGGCCTACAAGTCTTCCGCACCGCGGGGCAGGACGGTGGAGCTTTACGACACGCCCTGGGAAGACGAGCCCAAGCTCGTGTTCTTCCATAGCGACGAATGCGAGGAGGCTTACATTCACGCAGACAGCTTCGGCTATCGCGACTGCGCATCCTGCGAGCGGACCATCTGCCAGCAGCACCCCGGCAACGGCTGGCAGTGGCAGTTTTGCGAGCACGAAGACCTGGTCGAGATCTGCCTGAGGTGCTACCAAGACGAGATCCTGGAGAACGGCCAGCCGCGGAGCGACTTTGAATCAGTGCGGCACCGGCCACCGGGCACGATCAAGGGCGGCATGTTTTTCAGCTATGGGAACGCTGAGCCGAAGAAAGCGGGCTTCGATAAAGTGCAAGCCTTTGCATACTACTTCGTGAACCACGCACAGCTGGCGAGCCGTTACAACGACCCGGCAAAAAGGCTTCTCAAGACCGGCGCATGCGTCATCACATGTTACCAGCCCTTCGGTCTCGCCGGTCACGAGGGTTCTGTGACGATGACGCTGGCGATCTAGTCAGATCTCCCAAATGTCCTCACCCCGTTTCCCCTGCGTCACCTGCACCTCCCTCATACCCATCTTCCATGTCTATACGTGGCACCCCAACAATGCGTGGCACATCTCCTAACTCCTCATCCCTTATGCTGCCGATACTCAATCGTTGCGTCTTTGCCGCGCAGAACGGATATATCACTACCTCTTTTAGCCCCTCGAACGTCTTTCTACACATCGCAGGTCCCGAAATCCGAAGAGACGTACGCAGCTCCTTCATCCAGACAGTCAGTACATTCACTCCCACCCTGTAAGAATCATGCGCCCCTATCATGCCCAGTCCCTTTTCCTTAAAACTACCCACCCTAAACTGAGGCTGCGCTTCGTCGCTGAGCGACGGAGGGCGACCCTGCCGCATTGCCTTCAGGTATGCGTTGTACAAGCTCCAATCTTCGTCGAAACGACATACAACGGCCACGTCGGACACTCTGCGATCATTCACATTAAAACCAAATGGATACACCCGCACGAAATGGTTCGGGCAGCCGCGCTGAACCTGTGTAAGCGGATCATAAATCGGAAATCCTCTAAGAATGGCTCTTGGTATTATGTCCTTTTCAGCGAACATATCAAAAACTTCTTGAAGTACGCCCGCGCGAGCCAAGTAGCAAGTAAAATCAAGGCACGACTCAAAGGATAGCAATATTTCCCTGATTTTTGAATATAATCTCACATCGCGGGGGCGACAGTCGTGTCAATGCCGGTCTCGTAAGCCACCGTCCTCGGTAAGACGGAATCCACTGCCAATTCAGGCTCGTTGTGAAGAAGCGTGAGAGAGCCGTGATATTGCTGTATTATAAGCTCTGGAATAACCCGATCTCGTTTGAAGTAAATGGCGAGCGCGAGCATCTGTGTTACGTCAAACAAGCGAAGCAACACATCCCATGGATGCAATCCAAAAGTGCCACATACTTCGGGCAGGTCCGATGTATGGCATTCGTGTTCAAAAAGGAGGGCTGGCATCATGTACGACAGCGCAAAGAGCGTGGCGGGGTACTCGACTTCGTTGACGTACGCTAGGTAATCTGCTCGGTTCGGAAATGATGAGCGGTCGCGATGCCGTACTTGTCCTGACAGGAGATGGCCAAGTTCGTGAGCTTGGTGGATCATGCGCCGCTGTGGTTGTCTGCGATGTAAATCTGAAACGGTTTGGAGTTGTCTGAGTTCAGGAAAGATGTATCCAGAAAGGAGAAAGTCGCTTGGGGCGTCTTCATCGACGGCGTCTTCATACTCGGGTTTGTATCCGAGAAACCGGAAGACATCTTCGGGATCGGGCGGGATCAGTAGTGAGTGGCTGGTCGCAGCTACATAGGTGAGGTAATCTTCAAACAGGGAGAATTTGTGCCCTGCTATTCGCGTTTCCATAATCCCATGCTCTTGAGGATGGCCTTTTTCGCCGAGAAATCCAGTTTGCCGGCTGCCGCGGTTCGTTCGTCAAGATTGTGTTCTTTCCATAGCCGTTTGGCAAGGTCCTCGTCGCTTTCGATGTGCTGCAGGAGCGAGTCGGTGGAAATCTTGAGCGCTTTGGCAATGCGTGCCAGGAGCGGCGCCGAGATGGTCGCGTTCCCCAGTTCGACGCGCTTGAGGAAAGGAATGGAGAGCCCGGCTTTTTCCGCGAGTTCCGGCTGGCTGAGGTCTCCCTTTTCCCGTTCCAGCTTGATTTTCCTGCCGATTTCCTGTGCCTCACGCAGCATGAAAAATCTCCAAAAAAAGTCTTGACAAGAGGGGTACACGATAGGGTAAACTCTGTAGGCGTAAACCGATCAGCTCAGGTTCCATCGGGTCGACCCAGGGAAAGAAGGATATCAGAAGCGGCACGGGCAGTCAAGAACGTGGAGGAAAAAAGCAGATGCAGAGGAGTGACCAACCCGACAGGCCCCGCAGGCGGAGGCCCCTCCTTGTCGGCGGCAAAAAGGTCGCCTGCCGCGATCACGAAACAATCGTAAACGCCGTCCTCAGCGACATCCAGTTCGTGCTAACGAATCTGGTGCTCTGCGATCCCAACGTTTCCGACCCGATGCTTGACATGGCCGGCCGCAGCGTTGGCATGGTGATTGTAGCGGGAGTCCTTCAACAACTCACGATCGACGATATGGCGCAGTTCATAGCGGCCACTTCCCAAGCTTTCATCTCAAGCCTGCTGCCAAAGGTGATCAGCCGGGCGAGGGCAGAGGCCATCGGGGAAAAGGCAAGCCCGGCACTTCTGAATTGAAAGGAGCAGATCATGAACCAGCAACTTCAACCCATGCGGACGGCTCAGCGTCCCCCGCTGCGCAACGTCCGTTCTGTCGTACTGGCGGAGCCGGATGTGCCGGTCGTACAAACAGGAAGCGTGCCCGAGACGCTCAGCGACTGGGCGCCGGCACTTGTTGCATGCGAGAACCCGGCCGCCGGCTATCGTTGGATCTACATCCAAAACCGATTCGATGCCGAAGAAGCATTTCTCGCCGCCGCCGCTGCACACAGGCACGGCCTTGAAAAGCAGGTGCGCATCCACCTCAAGACGTTCCTTGAGGAATTTCACGAAGACCTGGTGTTCGGCCACGTCGTTCCCGTCATCAAGTGCGAGATGAATTTCCCCGAGGCCGGCGTGCTCAAGAACGACTTCCGGCCGTCCGACAGCGTCGAGCAGTACACCTTCAACTCCGGCGACTACCGGCTGCTCGTGGAGCGCATTGAGGTATACGGGCGGGCAATTCCACTCTCGGCTCTCACGGCGCTCGACAAGGCGAAGAGCCTTGACATCCCGTTCGCCAACTTCTGGGTTGTGACTCCAACCTGGGTCAGGAACGACCCGATCCTGGCCGGCCGGATCAGTCATTACCTGGTCGGCGCCGCTTACTGGCTGTGATTTATGGCTGCAGATCTGAAAATGGCTCCATGGAAGTGGATTGAGGCTCTGCCTGCGGTTGATGTGCCGCAGAATCAGGCACGGAACCCCGGCAGAGCCGTCATCCATCCCAGGCCGCAACGTCCGGTGTCTCTGCCGGCACTGCGTCCGCCCTCCCAACAACAATCGCAGCGTTCCAACGGAATGCCCACCTGGGCGAAGCTGGCTGTCGCCCTTGTCGTCTTGGTTATCGTGGGCCTGATCGGCTATGCGGTTTACATGCTTTACCTGGCTGTCGTAGAGAATCCGGTTCCGTTCCTGTTCACTGCGGTAATTATCGCAGTCGTCATTTACAGAGAAACGAGGGGCAAATGAAGGAAACGCTTGAGCACGTTCTTGTGGCGTACGCCGAGGCTGCGGTCTGGCTCACTGAACTGGCTGACGACATCCCGTCCCGCTACGCCGTGCCAGCTCTCCTGATGCTTGGAGGATTGGGCTGGACCGGCTGGGCACGGGGTTTGGAATGTCACTGGTGGGTGTACCTCGTCTGCTTCGTCATGGATGCTCTCGGCTTGACCATTTTATTCGGCGTTTCAGTGCTGGAGCAGATCGAAAAAGAGCGCCAAGAGCATGATCCGCTCAAGCTGATGCAGCAGACAAAGCCGCGGTTCAAGAGCCTGTAAGGTGTCAGATGGTTTCACCTACGCATCCCGGCATCCAGGAGATTGAACGCTTACTGCAGACGGGCGGGCGGTTCTTCCGCTTTCTATTTGTGGTGCGCGCCTGTCTCATACTGGCCGTGGCCTTTTTCGTCGTCGTCGTGGCCGGGAGGATTCTGCAGGTGGTTGTGGTGGACTGGGAGGACATCTGGCATTTCGTTCCGCACATCGTGCTGTTGCTTTTTTGCATCGCGGTAATTGAATGGGTCATCAAGCGGATTTTTTTTCTGAGCCGGTTCTAAAGGGCCGGCCACATACGCTGCTCCTCCAGGAGCAGAGCACCGAGGCGGTGACGTATGAAGTTCATCCTGGCCAAACTCGTTTACGGGATCTGCCGGCTGATCGGCGCGCTTGCGGTTGCTTTGGCGAAAGTCGCCTGGACCTGCCTGCCGTTCGTTTTGTTCTTCGCCGCAATCTCGCTGGCCACAAGGCTGATCTTTGGCATAGTCGTGTGGCCCATAGCGGCAATCTGCACGCTTCTTCTCGCTGCGGACCAGCTGAAGGGCGGGAGGCTGCTATGAACGGCGAAGCGCTGATGACTGTTATGGAGGTCGCGGCTTATCTGCGCATGAAACCCACGACAATCTATCACTGGGTTTCTGACCGCCGCCTGCCGTTCGTGAAGCTGGGAAGTGCGGTACGCATCCGGCGAAGAGATCTTGATGATTTTGTGCGGCGTCACACTGTGCGCAGCGAGAAAAACATCCATGACCGAAACGAAAATAGCAACCTCGCTGCTGTCGGCTGAAGCACAGACGAGAAAAAATCGGGACTTCAACAACGGTCCGGTCTGGGACGATACGCTGAAGCGCTGGCTGGTTGAAGTGATTTTCCCTGACGAGAATCGCACAAGAAAGCGGAAGCGTTTTCGCCGCGAGCGCGATGCGAATATCTGGTGGGCGCAGCAGCAGAAATCCATCGAAGACGGATCGTGGAAGGATGCTGCCCAGGAGACCGGAATAACCATCGGGGACGCGCTGGATCGGTACGGAAAATATTCCGAAGCGCATCACCGTTCCTATGGAACCTACGCCGGCAACGGCATAGCCGTCATGAAGAATTTTCTGAAGCCGGAAACGCCTCTGCGCAGCGTTAGGACCGCGGATCTCGAAGCGCTGAAATTGCATCGCCTCGAAGAGGACGAAGTCTCGAAGACGACCGTTGACAAAAACATCGCACTGGCGAAGTCGTTCTTCACCTGGTGCATAAACCAGGGGCTGCTTCCGCCAGGATCGAATCCGGTTAAAAGGGTGAAGCTGTTCCACGAGAACAACGAGCGCGTCCGGTTTCTGGACCACCATACCGAGTATCCGAAATTCCTGAAGGCGATTTCCGATGGGCCGTGGTACCTGAAGCCGATGTGCCTGGTGGATTTGAATACCGGGCTACGCCGCGGTAACCTGCTGCGGCTCTCCTGGAACCAGGTCGATTTTACCCGCCGGATAATTACCATCGGGAGCCAGACAAAGAACGGCAGGCCGCTGATGCTGCCGATGAACAACACCGTTCTTTCCGAGCTGAAAAAGCTCCGGGACGTGACGGGCGGCCTCCAGTGGGTGTTCGCCCACAAAGAAGGGCAGTTTGCTGGCATGTGCATCACGGACGTGAAGAATGCCTTCAACGGCGCCGTGAAGCGGGCGGGCATCAGCGATTTTCACTTTCATGACATGCGCCATACGTTTGCGAGCTGGCTGGTCATGAAGGGCGTCAGCCTGGCGGCGGTCCAGAAGCTGATGGGTCACCAGTCGGTGAAGATGACCCTTCGGTACGCTCACCTGGCGCCGAAGTACCTGGCTGACGAGGTCAAAGTTTTGGACGGGATGATGGGGAAGGCAAAGCAGGGCAAGCGCAGCAAGGCCGAACGGAAACCGAAGCCGGAAGATGGCAAGAAAATGGCAACGCCGGAAACCGCCGCTTCAGGGGATCTGCAAGTTGAAGAAGGGAATGGCTCCTCAGGTAGGACTCGAACCTACAACCCTTCGGTTAACAGCCGAATGCTCTACCATTGAGCTACTGAGGAGCAGGGCCGGAGCAGGGCCGGCAACTTCGGCAGTATAGCACAACCGGG
>Ga0315277_10000664_pt1 | contig 53776 bp, 42 predicted proteins | sample YL17G05_15_MG_FD_203695 | JGI IMG/M metagenome (GOLD analysis project Ga0315277, IMG submission 203695) | Sediment microbial communities from Yellowstone Lake, YNP, Wyoming, USA - YL17G05_15 | ecosystem: Environmental > Aquatic > Freshwater > Lake > Sediment | place: USA: Wyoming | collected... | reverse complement strand
TAGGTACGGACCCACTCCGTGTCGCCATTCGGCTTGTACTTCAGCAAGAAGAGCCTGGCCGCGGCCGCCCCACCGCTGTTACCGGCAATGTAGATGTTGCCGCTCTTGTCTCGCTCCGCGCCTGCTGCCGCCACATGGTCGTAGGTCCTGCGCCACACCAAATGGCCGAGAGAATCGATCTTCATTAGCAGCGCGTCGAGACGGTCTTCGCTCGGTTCCGACCATCCCGCGACATAGACATTACCTGTGTCGTCGGCAAAGAAGGCCAGCGGCTCAGACCCGCGTGTCGTGTCGTGGGTTGTGAACAGCCACGCGGTGTCGCTTTGCGCGTAGGCCGCAGCAGAGAGCGACAGTGAGAGCAGGACTAGCCTGAGCCAAGTACCGCCAACGGACTTGCGGGGCGTTCCCATACGCTTGAGGATATGCCAGTGCTGAGCACGAGTCAAGCCGAGGCGGGAAGGATGGGCGAAGGTTGAAGGAACCGGGCGTAGCTGGTAGAATCCCTGCCCCATGAGGTACCGCACTCTCGGCGCGAGCGGCATCAGGGTTCCGGCCCTTGGTTTCGGCTGCATGCGCCTTCCGTTACTCGCCGGCCGGAAGAACTCGAAGCGGCGCTGCACCGTGGACACCCCGGAGTCCGTACGGATGATGCACTACGCGTTCGAGCACGGGGTGGACTACTTCGATTCGGCGTTCGGCTACCACATGGGCTGGAGCGAGGTGGTGCTGGGCAAGGCGCTCGCCGGGCTCCCGCGAGACAGGGTGATGGTGACCACGAAGCTGCCGGTCTGGCTGGCAAAGAAGCCCGCTGACTTCAGGCGGCTGCTCTCGACGCAACTGCGCCGGCTCCGCACCGACTACCTCGACTTCTACTTCCTGCACGCGCTCAACGCGAAGGCGTTCGAGCGCGTGCGGCAACTGGGCGTGCTCGACTTTCTGGACGCGTCAATGCGCGACGGCCGCATCCGTCACACCGGTTTCTCCTTCCACGACGGCCCAACCGCGTTCCGGCCGATCGTCGACGCCTATGACTGGACCACCTGCCAGATACAATACAACATCGTGGATACTCACCACCAGGCCGGCCGGGCTGGCCTGCACTACGCCGCAAAGAAGGGTCTGGGAGTCATCGTGATGGAACCTCTGCGTGGCGGCGACCTTGCTGGACGCGTGGCGCCGCGCATCAAAGCGCTCTGGGATTTGTACCCGATCAAGCGCACGCCGGCCGAATGGGCGCTCCGCTGGCTCTGGCACCAGCCCGAGGTGTCGATGGTCCTTTCCGGGATGAGCACGATGCAGCAGGTGAAAGACAACGTCCGCTACGCGAGTCGCAGCCGCATCGGCGCGCTCTCGGAGGACGAGCTTGCGCTCGTTTCCCGCGTCCAGCGCGCCTACCGCGAGTTGCGCGGCATTCCATGCACGAACTGCGCGTACTGCATGCCATGTCCCTCCGGCGTAGCCATCCCTCGTAACTTCTCGCTCTACAACGACTGGTGCATGTTCCCGGGCTCAGACCAGGCTCGGCTCGAGTATCGAACCTGGATGGATGCCGCGAACCGCGCGTCTGCCTGCAAAGAATGCGGCAAGTGCGTATCGAAGTGCCCGCAGCAGCTCGCAATCCCGGAACTGCTCAAGAAAGTCCACTCGGCCCTGTCCTGAACCCGGACTCGGCCGCGCCTGTCTCTTTGACATCTGTTTCTAACCGGCTATTCTGACCGGTTGGCCAAGCCGAGGCGCGTTGTACTCCTGCTCGCGGTTGTCTCTATAGCCGCGGGCGTGGACCTTTCCACATTCCGAACATCCTATGCCCGTACCACCACGTCTTTCTTCGGGCTGCGGTCAGGATGGTGGGGTTCCTGGTCGGATGCAGAGACGAAGACAGAGGAGAGCCACGATCTGGCTTTGCAGCCCTATATCAACTGGGCGACCATCATGCATAGCGATGCGGCCGACTTCGAATTCGGCGTCGGCACCAACGTGAACCTGGAGTTGAAGCAGGACCTCTTGCGAAACCCGGCGTATCTGCCCAACCGCTTTGCCGCTATAGAGTGGAGAGCTACTCCTGAGGCATCCTGGCGATACTACCTGTCGCAGTCCGATGCCTTTGTGCAGGTCAGTGGAGACCTGTGGGCCGATTTCCTGAACTCGGCGCAGGATGACAGCAGCGCCAGGCATCAGCGCATCACTGCGTGGCATGCCGAGCCAAGAGGCGGAATTGCTGTCGGCTGTGGCCGCATGCGTGATGCCTGGCCCCTGGCTCAGGCGGTGCGAATCGCGGACGTCCTTGATGAAGAGGGAGTGCTCGACCACAAACTGTCCGATGACGAGTTGCAGGCGCTTGCCGGTTTCATCTCGCGTTCCTGGAAGCTCTTCTATGCCCACGACCGCGCTGCCCGATATTACTACGACTCACTCGGGGTCTATTTGACCAGGACCCGCGCCATCGACCATCCCCTGCCGGTGTACGCCCTTTTCCGGCTGAGCGACTATCAGGAAGGCGATTTCTATCGTCCGTTCGGCTGGCGCGCGTATGCCGAGATAGGCGGGTCGGCCAGCCTAGACGCTGTAACCAGCACGGAATACGGCCTCACGACACACGATAGTCTTTTGCGCGGTTCGGGCAGCTCAGGAGTCGGGTTGGAGTATGCTCGGCTGTTTGGGCTGCGGACCATCGTCACTGGCTACCTTGCGTACACGCTGCCTTGGCCAATAACGCTCCGCGGTTGGTATCGCCACATAGCTGCCGCGTATGTTCAGGGCAGATATATAGTGACTGACCGACTCTCGACGGGTCTGAGTGCTCTTTACAACTCGACGTATGCGATTCCATACGAGCCCGGGCTGACCAGGCAGTTCGGGCATCAAGGGCAGATCCGCGCGGATGTGCGGTACTACCTTGCTGACCGGTTCTGGGTCTCGGGCACTGCCGGTTGGTCCGCGTCCGGCGGAGCGGACTATGTCGGCGGCAAGTGGCTCCCTCGCGTGGCGGACGAGACGTTCTCGTTCGGAGCCGACATCCACTGGGGACCGGATTCACCGTACCTGCATCTGTGAACAGCGTGTCTTTGTGCCTGCTGATTCTGCTGGGGTCGACGTTCCGGCCCGGAATCCTCGGCGACTACCGGATTCCCGACACTCGCGCCTCAGCCCTGGCTGTGACCCTCTCACCAAGAGCCTCTTGGCACTCCGACAGCGCCGACCGGTACACGACCGGTCTGGGAATAGCGCCAGCGGTGTTCTTCGGTATCAGCAGCGAAAGGCTGTACCTGGACGTGGATTTGTCGGCCGCCAGTGAGGCGGTACCGTTGCTGCACGACTTTGTCGACACAGGCGGCGTGCGCTCCCATTCGTACGGGTCGGAGCCGAAGTTCAATCTGCTCACCGACTGGTATCCTTCTCGACTCCCGATTGGCTTGAACGGCCAGGCCTCGTTTACCGGCACGTTCTGGTCCTCACGGAACCCGACGTACGGCAACCGGGGGGCATATCTGAGGGGCAGCGGCGCAGCCGGCCCGGTATTCGGCCGCGTACGCGACGCGACTCCGGTCATAACGGCAGTCAGGATCGCGGAGATTCTCGCTGCCGAGAACCAGCTCGCGAAGGAACTCGATGAAACGGAAATCCAGTCGCTCGCGGACTTGATTGCACAGGAATGGTCTTACAGGGCCGAGCACGACGCGGGGCGAAGTGAGAAGTATTTCTACCAATCGCTGGAACGCTTCCTCGGTCCGCGCTCGCGCGACGGCCAAGGACTGTCCGCCCACACCTGGTTCCACATCCGCGACGAAATCAACCGAGCGGGTTACTCCAGTAGCCTCGGGTACCCGGCCAGGCCGGTTGGTATTCGCCTGGCGTTGACTGCCGGTGATGGATTGTACCACAACGTGCGGACGACCATTCAGGAAACGGAAACGACGAACCTGGACGAGGGAGGGCAATACCCGATGGTCGGGGCAGAGCTGGACGGCGGATGGCCCTTGTCGCTTCGGCTTCACGCCTCAGGATCGGCAAGCTGGCAATCGGTCTTCTATCCGTATGGTACACAGCATGACTTCAGGTCAGACATCTCGCTGAGCTACCTGGTCGGTGAGTTGCTGCAACTTCGCGCCAGTTGTGTGCCGGCGTACGAGGCAGAGGAAGATACGTCGACGGGTTCCTGGTCGCGCATCTATGGCGCCAGCGCCTGGCTATCAGGCACGTGGTATGTCGAGGACAGATTCACTGCCACGACCAGTGCCGGACTGGGAAGCCGAGTGCGGACAAGGCATGGCTACACGCCGCTCCGCGATCTCAGCACGCACATCGACGTCGACTTTAGCTACCGTATCCGGTAGCTAGCGCTTCGGGAAAACCGGCTCGACCGAGGCGGATTCGACCCAGCCGCCATCACCGCCCGGAATCTGGATGAGGACGTACCCGGGACGCTGCTCGCGCAGCATCACCTCAAGCCCGTCGTGAACAACTGCAATCTCTTTGTACTCCGGGCCCGGGCCGCTGCGCAAAGTAAGCTCTGGCCGCACCACGACTGCGCGGACAGGACTCGTGACCTCGCCCCAGCTTGCCGACGAGATGAAGCAGTAGAGAAACAGGACACCAAGCCCGATGGCAATCCAGCCGAACAGGCGTTGGCCGCGCACGAAGAGCAGCGCCAGCGCCGCAAGGGCGAGGAAGAAGAAGAGCCCGGCCAGCACGCGCGCCGAAGCTGCATCGAGCAGGCGCAGGGCGTCGGTGAACATCCGCGTCAGCGGGTTCTCGATGGTGAGGGATTTGTCGGGCCGGAACTGGCGGGCAAAGGCAAGGTTATGGATGACATCCTTGTCGTGCGGCTTGAGTATGTACGCCCGGTTGTAGTCGGCAATTGCCCGGCCGATTTCGCCGAGCTTGAAGTGCGCGTTGCCGCGGTTGTAGAACACTTCCGGGCTGGTCATGCCTGCCGCCGCGCTGTCATAGAGCGCAACCGCCTGCAGGTAGTTGCCCGCTTCGTAGGCCGCGTTTCCGCGGCCGAACAAGTCGGATGGCGTGGCTCCAAATCCCAAATCCCAAATCCCAAATCCCAAACAAACTCCAATCCACAAAGCCCCGAACGCGCGCCGCCCGGCAACCATGGGAGTAGTTGTCATCCTGAACGAAGTGAAGGATCTTCGGTTTCCGCCACGTCGGAGATTCTTCGCTGCGCTCAGAATGACGGAATTAGAGTACTTCACAGCTTCTCCAGCACTACTCGCGCTTTGTCCAGCGTCTCCTTGGGTGTGCAGCGCGCCATTCCGGGCGAGAACCGGGCCGCGTCGCATGAGGCAATCAGGTCGAGCAGGCCGGCGACCGTGTCCGCATCGATGTTCCGGCTGGACAGCTCGGCCTGAATCTGGTCCCCGGTCATACCCGAGGTCTCGAGGTTAAACCGGTCACCGACGTAGCGCACGACCGCCCGGTTGAGCGCGGCGTGAAACTCGCGTTCGTTTCCCTGCGCGAGCAGCTTCGAGGCCTCAGCCAGCCCTTTCTTCACCAGCCGGCTGGAGCGAGTCCGCCGCGCGTAGCCACGGTCCTGTTCGAGTTTGCGGCGATGCCGGCCCAGCACGATGCCGATGCCGAGCACGACTATGCCTGCCGGGTAGAAGAACCACCCCAGGAAAGCGAGTGGCGATTGGCGAGAGGCGAGAGGCGTCTCCGCATGGCAGGCAGGCTTGATGTGCAGGATATCGGTGCCGAGCGTCTTGACGCCGGATTCGGTTTCCATCAAGGGAGTCTTGCCGGTCGCGCCGCTCGCCACGAACTCGAGGCGCGGTGTGGTCTGCGTGTAATAGCTGCCACTCTTCGGGTTGAAGAAACCCATAGTGATTTCGGGAATCACGAACTTGCCGTCAGCCGTCGGTATCAACGGGTAGTTGAAGGTGCGCTCGCCCGCGACCCGGCCACCTGACGTATGAGTGGTCTGCTTTGTCTCCGGGCTCAGCACCTTGACGCCCGTGATTGCCGCAAGCTTGGGCTCACCGACGAGTCCGATGTTGCCGGTGCCGGCAACCGTGACCGTCAGGGTCAGCGGCTCGCCACCGACCGAGCTGTCGCCGCTCAATGCGGCCGTGACCTTGAAGTCCCCGACGCCGCCGCCGAAATCCTGTGGCTTGCCCGCCTCCGGCAGAGGCTTCACGTTTATCGTGATCGGGTCCGAGGATGCCTCAAACGGCTCAGTAGAGCTGAATAGGAAATCGCCGCCGACTACAATCTGGCCGGAGACTGTCATCTTGTCGACCTTCAATTGGCCGGACTGGGTTGGGAAAAGCGCGACTTGCTTCACTGTCGCGGAGCTGTACCGCTGACCATTGTAGGTTGCATTGCGCCAGCTTAATTCCCGAGCATCGAACAGCTTCTCGGTCCAGCTGCCGGTGAACCCCGGCATGTCCTTGATACCGAGGTCGCCGACCTGGGCCTGCGTGTACAGGACAAAGGTGACCGTAACTTGCTCACCCTGGTACACCGAAGTCCGGTCCGCAGATGAAGTAAGCAGGACGTTCGCCCGTCCCGAGCTGCGCGGCTGCGAGCGGCCCGGCAAGCCTGGAAACCCGAACGGGGATTGCTGTTGCTGCGGCTGACTTGGCGGCGGGGCCTGGCTCTCCTTGGTGACCGTTATGGCAATGGGCTGAGTCTCGTAGGTCGTGCCTTTGAAGGAGAGTTCGAAGGGCGAGACGGTCAGGTTGCCGACTCGCTTAGGAGACAGGAAGTAGATGAAGCTGATGCTGTTCTGCTGGGTCATCCGGCCGTTGACGAAGGATATGTTGGTGGACTGTGACGAGGTGCTGCCGAGCACATCGAAGTCATCCAGAGCCGGGACCTGCGGCCGGGGCGCGCCGCCGATGTTCGTGCCTTCGACCGTGACCGTAAGCTGGAGCTGCTCGCCCAGGCCGACCGTGGTCCGGTCGGCATCGGCGCTGAAGTTCAGCTCGGCGGATACCGCCGCCGAGAATAGGACCGATAGGACCAATAGGACATATCCGACCGATGTCCGGCTCCTCACCAATCCTGCTCCACTCGCCGTTTTCCGCCTGCCTGGCGCTGCTTCTTCTGCTGTTCCTTTTCCTTGTCCTCGACTGCCTGGACGATGCGCTCCGCCTGGTTCTTGTCCATGCCCTGCTGCGGCTTCTGCTGCTCTTGTTGTTGCTGCTGCTGGTTCTGCTGTTGTTGCTGGTTCTGCCGCTGCTTCTGCTGCGAGCTATCCGGCTTGTTCTGCTGTTCCTGCTTCTTCTTCAGGCAGAACTCGAGGTTCTGCTTCGCCTGCTTGTCGTTCGGGTTGATGGCAAGGGCACCGGCGTATGCCTTGATTGCCGGGTCGAGCTGGCCTGCTTTGAATGCCACGTTGCCCGTATTATACATCGCGTTCGCCCGGCGTTCAGGTTTCTTATCAATCATCACCAGCTCGAGTTCGCGCGCCGCTTCCTGGTACTTCCCCAGCCGGAACAGCGCGTTGCCGAGGTTGAAGTGAATGGCGGTGGCGTCCGGCTCCAGTACCTCGGCCATCTGGTAGTGGGAAAGCGCCTCATCGTACTTGCCTCGATTGTACATGCCGTTTCCCTGCCGCATCAGGCCACCGACATCAGCGGTCGCTGTCGCGACCAATGCAAACTGCAAGATGCAAACAGCAAGATGCAGCTTCGACACCCGAAGACTCCTACTCCGCTTCTCCATTTTGCATTTTGCCTCTTGCACTTTGACCTTTGACATGCGCCCATGCCCCTTTCCTGTTGCTCAGCCCCAGCCCGGCAATGAAGAGGACGAGCGCGACTATGAGGAACAACTGGTATCGTTCAACGTAGTCGGTGAACTGGCCGCCACCGATGTCTTTCTTGCGGATCTGGTCGAGTTCGCCAAGGAGGCGTTCGCCGGAGAATCCTTCGACCCGCAGGAATCGACCGCCGGTCGCCTGCGCCATCACGATGAGCTCGCGCTCGTTCATACGCGACATCACGACCTGCCCTTCCTTGTCCTTCTTGTACGCCGTGAGGTTCCCCTGTGCGTCGTAGTCCGGAATCGGCGAACCTTCGGCCGTCGCGAACGCAACCGGGAATATCCGCACGTGTTGCTCGGCTGCCCGTTGTATTGCCTGTGCCGTGTTCTTGCCCAGGTCCTCGCCGTCGGTCACCAGCACCAGCGCCTTGTAGTTCGCCTCCTTCGGATTCAGGAGCGAGAGCGAGACGTCGATCGCCTTACCGAAGTCGGTACCGGGCACTGGCATCATGTCCGGGCCGATGATGTCGAGGAAGAGCTTGGCCGCATCTGCGTCCGTGGTCAGCGGGCACATCACGTACGCGTCGCCAGCGAATGCGACCACGCCAGTGGCGTTGCCGGTGAGTCCGTCGATGAAGGAGGCAAGCTCGGTCTTGGCCCGGACGAGCCGTGACGGCTTCACATCCTCGGCCAGCATCGACTTCGAGCCGTCCAAGGCAATCACCACGTCGATGCCCTTGCCCTGGTACATCTGGAGCTTCTCGCCCCACTTGGGCCGGGCCGCGGCCAGCAGCAGGAACGCAAGCGCTCCGAGCAGGAGCAGCTGCTTGAGCACAGCGAGACTGGGGGACAGGGACGGCGTCAGCCGGTCGACCAGTTCCGGGTCAATCGCGCGGGACAAGGCGCGCCGCCGGTTCAGCCCGCGGAAAACGAGCAGCACGAGCCCGACCGGCACCGCAAGCAGGAACCAGAGGTAGATTGGTTCTGCCCACTTAATCAAGGCAATCTCCTGAATATCGTAGTCGCCAGCGCCGCGCCTGCGCCCATCGCCAGAACGGAAAGCAGCAGCCAGATCCCGGCCAGTTCGTTGTACACAGTGTACTGCTTGACCTTGAAGGTGGTAGGCTCCATCCGGTCGATCTCATCGTATATCTGCCCGAGCGCCTGCGCGTCGGTGGCAAGGAAGCTCTTGCCGCCGGTCATGTCGGCGATCTTCTGCAGGGTCTCGGTATCGAGGTCAATCTGCACCTGCACGTAACGCCGGCCGAACATCGGGTCGTTCACCGGATACGGCACGAGTCCTTTGCTGCCAACGCCGATGGTGTAGACCTTGATGCCGAAGCTTGCTGCGGTCTGGGCCGCGGTAATCGGGTCGATGTCGCCGGTGTTGTTCACGCCGTCGGTAAGCAGGATGATGACGCGGTCCTTGGCCTTCGAATCCTTGAGCCGCGCCACTGCGCTCGCCAGGCCAAGTCCTATGGCGGTTCCATCTTCGAGCATCCCGAAGTCTACGCGGTCAATCAGGTTCTCAACTATCTGGTGGTCCAGAGTCAGCGGGCATTGGGTCAGGCTGGTGGCGGAGAAGACCACGAGGCCGATGCGGTCGCCCTTCCGCTTCTCGATGAATTCCTTTGCCCGCTCCTTGGCCACGGTCAGTCGGTTTCTCGGCGAGAAGTCCTCGGCCTGCATTGAACCGGAGATGTCGAGGCACATCATGATGTCGATACCGCGGGTCTCGACCTCCTGAAACTGCCGGCCGCGTTGCGGTCGGGCCAAGGCAACTGTCATTAATACAACCGCCAGCGAATAGAGGGCGTGGACGATAATCCGCCCGTACCGACCGCGGGGCGTGGCGCCGCGCAGGAACCCGAGGTCACTGTATACGACTGCGGCCCGTCGTTTCACCAACTGCCACCAGACATAAGCCGGCACCAGTGCCAGCAGCAGGAAGAACCAAGGGTGTGCGAATCTCATTGCATCAAGTAGTCGGACTGGTCTGACCGGTCGGAGTTGTCGGACTCGGTTCCGGCTTCGGAGTCGTGGCCTTTATCAGTTCGCGCGCGGTCGGAAGCACGGCTTCCATCTCCACGAGCGGCGGAACGAACTTAGCGTACTTCACCATATCCGCGCTTTGGAAGAACTCACCGAATCCCTCGCGCTCCGGCGTCTTCGCGGCCTTCATCGCCCGCAGGATTTCGGTGGTCGTCTGGTCGAGAGCCGGGAATCCGAATCGACGGGTCAGGTAGCGCTTCAGCACCTCTGAAACCGTGTAGTAGTAGCGCTTGAAATGGCCGGATGCAAGCCAGTCCTCGGCGGGCACTTTGTCGAGCGCGGCGAGCGCCTCGTCCCACGGATCAGGTAGCGGCGTGCCATAGAGCATAACCCGGCGATAGCGTCCGTACAGTCGCCAGCTAAGATAGCCCAGCCCGGCCGCCGCGAGGATTCCAAGGATGATCCATATCGGCAGGAAGTCTGGGAACTGTATCTGCGGCTTCAGGTCGTTGATGTCCTTCATGTCCTTGGGCATCACGCTTGCGACCTTGACCTGTATCGAGTCCGACGCGGCGGCAAGGACTTCGCTTTCTCCCGGGTAGGGCACGACGAAAGGTGGTATCTTGGGCTCACCGGTCGCGAACGCCGCCATCGTCAGCGTGTGGACGTCGACAATAGTGTCACCGGCATAGCGGGTGACGCTCTTCCGGTCGAGAATCATGAACGGGTCCAGGCTCGGGGTGAATGGCTCGCCGACCTTGGTATTGCGGTGGTGCCTGACGGTCAGCTCCAGCTTGAACCGGTCCCCAACGGTCAGGTCCCGCTTGGGCCGGGGCAGCAGCCTCGCGCTGACCGACACCGGCCCGCCGGAGACGATGCGGTAGGAAGGGGCGGTATCTCGCGGAGTCGTATCTTGCCCGGCTGAATCACGCGCTGCCGCCGGAGGTGCAGCAGGCGCCGTAGCTGAGTCCGGGGTCGCTGCTGATGCAAAGGTCAAGATGCAAGATGCAAGTATCAAGATGAGGAACCGAGGCGATCCGCCATTTAGCACCTTGCACCTTCTATCTTGCACTTTGACTTCTCCTACCTGTATCTCCGCGCTCGTTTCTGGAAGAACTGGTGCAGCTTCTTGGTGAAGTCCTCGGCGGTCGAGACAGGGATGTGGTCGATGCCGAGCTGCCGGAACAGCCGTTCCGCCGCTTCCTGACGCGCTGCCTGTGACGCGGCGAACTTCTTTCGGAGAACGGGGTCGGACGTATCCACGGTCGCGAGCTCGCCCGTCTCAGCGTCCTCCATCTCGACGAGCCCCAGTTTGGGCAGCTCTCTCTCCGCCGGGTCGCTCACCGAGACCACGACGAGGTCGTGCTTGCGCGCCACGATGCCGAGCGGCTGCCGGATTGTGTCGGGCCGGTACGAGTCACCCATCAGGTCGGAAATCAGGAAGACAATCGCCCGGCGCTTCAGGACGTGCATCAGGAACTCAAGCGCCTGCCCTGCGTCGGTGCCGCGGTGCTCCGGCTCGAAGTACAGGATGTCGCGAATCAGCCGGAGCACGTGGACCCGGCCCTTTTTCGGCGGCACGTACTTCTCAATCCGGTCGGTGAAGAAGACCAACCCGACCTTGTCGTTGTTGCGGATGGCCGAGAACGCGAGCGTCGCCGCGACCTGCGCCGCCTGCTCGAGCTTGAACAGCCGCTTGGTGCCGAACCGGTCCGAGCCGGAGGCGTCCACCAGTAGGATTACGACCAGTTCCCGCTCCTCGGCGTACTTCTTCACATACGGCCGGCCGAACCGCGCGGTCACCTTCCAGTCAATCGTCCGCACGTCGTCGCCGGGCAGGTATTCGCGGACGTCGAGGAACTCGATGCCGCGGCCCTTGAAGGATGACTTGTAGTCGCCGGAGAAGAGGGTGTTGACCAGCCGCCGCGTGCGGATTTCAATCTGCCGGATGTGCGAGCGACCGGCTTTGTCCGGTCGCTTCGTGGTGCGGCCGGTCTGCTTTGGTGTTGTGCGCGGGCCCCGGCTCACGGAACTTCGACGCCTTCGAGCACTCGCTTCACGACGTCGTCAGTGGTCAGTTCCTCGGCCTCGGCCTCGTAGCTCAGGATAAGGCGATGCCGGAGCACATCCGGCGCCAGTTCCTTGATGTCTTCCGGTATCACGAACCCGCGCCGGCGCAGGAACGCCATTGCTCGCGCCGCGGCCAGCAGGTAGATGGAGGCGCGCGGCGATGCGCCATAGCGGAGCAGCGGCGCCAGGTCAGCGAGGTTGTGCTCCTTCGGCTGCCGGGTCGCGAAGACGATGTTCAGGATGTAGTCCTTGAGCTTCTCGTCAACGTAGATGCGCGTGCAGAGCGACCGCGCGCGAACAATGGCGGCCGATTCGACGACCGGGGATGCGGTCGGCTCGACACCGGTTGTCATGCGGTCGACAATCTGCTTCTCCTCTTCCTTGCTCGGGTAGCCGACCCGCAGTTTCAGCAGGAACCGGTCGGTCTGCGCCTCGGGCAGCGGGTAGGTGCCTTCCTGCTCAATCGGGTTCTGGGTCGCCAGCACCAGGAACGGGTCGTCCATCTTGAACGTGTCGTCACCGATGGTGACCTGCCGTTCCTGCATCGCCTCCAGCAGGGCGCTCTGCACCTTGGGCGGGGCGCGGTTGATTTCGTCGGCCAGCACGAGGTTGGCGAACACCGGCCCCTTGCGTGCGGTAAACTCGCCCGTGCGCTGGTTGTAGATCTGGGTACCGACGATGTCAGCCGGAAGCAGGTCAGGGGTGAACTGAATCCGGTGAAAGGTCGTGGCGATCGCCCGGGCCAGCGTTTTCACCGCGTAGGTCTTGGCCAGGCCCGGCACGCCTTCGATCAACACATGCCCGTTCGCCAGCAAACCAACCAGCAGACGGTCGACCAAGTATTTCTGGCCGACAATGACTTTCCCGACCTCGCCGGTTATCGCCTGAACGAAGAGGCTTTCGCGCTCTATCTCTTCATGTACTCGCTTGATGTCGTCTTTCAGTTCTTCCATGGGCACAGATTCCTTTCGGCTTGGATAGGCACATTAAATAGACTGTTCGTGAGCCACCGGGGTTGCAGATGCGACACAGTCGACTTGATATCTATAAACTATAGGACACTATCCATAAAAACACAGCCCACGGGAAGGATCTCGTCCGATGGCATGACCGGGCAAGAGACGTACTCAGCTATCCTGTTGTCGTGGCTGGAGTTAGTTCCCGAGTGAACCCAGCGGCTGGAGTTCATTCTGGTGTTTGGCGATAGGCTGTTTGTTCGCTTCTGGTATCTGGGTGACAGCAATCTTGAAGAACTGATAGTACTTCAGGTTATTCCTGCCAGACGCGCTTGTGTCCTCCTTCATCCGTGCGACAAAATCGGGTGTTAATCGGCCGACAAGACCGCGGCCGTGGCGGCGTATACCTTGTAGAGCGTCAGGCGGATCTTTGCCCAGCCGCCATACGGTTTGAGTGCGTCGTCAACGCCCGGGACCTTTATGCTTTCGACGAGATCGGTCAGCGTTTCTATCTGATTCTCCCCTATTTTGGTGTTGCCGGGCGTCCATTTCGCGGCCTTCAGAGCCCGGTTCAGTGCGGGCAGGGCACTGATGAACTGGCCGAGCTCGCTCTCGGTAAGTATGGCTGTCGCCTCCTTCGGCCACTTGACGGGCGCCGTGGAGGACGTCTGCTTACTAGTTTTGCCAGTGCAGAAGACCCCAGCGAGGGCCACAAAAACTATGGTCAGTGTCAGCGTTCTCATCGAATCTGCTCCTTTCGAGTAGCTGCAAAGAATAGGTAGCTGCATCGAATTGTCAATTCGGGGCGGCCGACCGGGATTGAGTGGAGTCGGACTTCAGTTGTGCAAGACGATGAAACTCCTGCCGCGGCGAAGCGGTTCGGCGGTGTTGCGGCCGTAGCCGACAACAGCATACTCAATCGGCGACCCACGGAATTCGGGCGGGGCCCAGCCCATGACTACGATGGTGCCCGGCACACCGCCCGGCGCGGCCAGCCCGGTAAACGGACACTGCGGGGTGTCGCGGTCGGTCACCGCGTTCAACTCGGTCTCGGCGAGCGCTTCGGGCAGGTAGAAGAAATCTCTGCCATTGCGATAGCGCTCGCGAGTGTAGGGGTTGAACGGGATGCTGGTCAGGAGTCCGTTATCGGCCTTGAAGTGCAGCACCATCCCGTCGTCGTCCTCAATCTCCCAAGAGATGCCGGACTTCGGGTAGCGCCCTTCATTCTCGGTCGCGTAGTCATCAAGCGCGGCCCGGTAGGCCTGCATGTTCTCTTCCACCAACGCGACCCGGTGAAGCTCGCGTTGCCAGGCTATGAGCGGCAACAGCATGGCGAACGTGAGCACCAGAGTGCCGAATGCGCCCGTAACGAGCCCGGTGTAGGCCATCGCCCGCCCGGGCCGGCGCCGCTTCAGCGCGATGATGGACAGGATGATTGCCGGTATCCCGGCGACGAATGTCGCCGGGGTGAGCGACGCGAGGCCGAGCGCAAGGGCGACGATGCTCCAAGTCCGGGTTTTGCCCTGGGCTGTGGTCTGCGTCTTGTCCAGGAGGGTCTGCTCGTACCGGAATTGGGTCTTTGGCAGTTCCGATACTACGGTTCCGCACGTCCCGCAAATCCGCGCCGTGCGGGGGTTACGCGAACCACAAGCGGGGCATATCATACTGGAAGTCCTACGCTGCTGACATTTAACCAGGAATCGAGGACTCCGTCAAGCCATAAAAGGGAAGATGGCTCGCCCGGAGCGGGCCATCTCCACAGCAGAAGGGGGCAGTCTAGTCCTTGCTCTCGATGGTGATCTCGCGTGCTTTGACCCTCTCAACCTTGGGAAGGACGAGCTCAAGCACACCGGCCTTGTAACTGGCCTCGGCCTTGTCGCCCTGCACGCTCACCGGCAGCGTAATCGTACGCTGGAACGACCCGTACGCGCGCTCTACTCGATGGAAAGTCCGGTCCTTCTGCTCGCTCTCGTACTTCCGCTCGCCGCTGATAGTGACCGTGTCTTCGGCGACCGTCACCTTGATGTCTTCACGCTTCATGCCGGGCAGCTCAGCGCGGATGACCATCGCATCGTTAGTCTCTTCAACGTCGATCGACGGCGCCCATACCGCCTGTACGCGTTCGCGGGGATAGCGGCTAAGCATCGAATCGAAGAGCCGTTCCATATCTTCACGCATGGTGCTCACTTCACCGAATGGATCCCAGGCCATAAGGTTTCTTGCCATGATTGTACCTCCTGATTATGAATGCCCGAATCCGATTATTAGACGCCGAGACTTCGGGACCGTTTCAGGTCAAGACTGCTGCTGACTTGACTTGGCTGGCCCGGCCAAATATGCTCAGCGCAGTGAAGAAGCGCCTGCCGCGTAACGCCAACCGCCCGCCGCAAACCGCCAAGAACTCGACCCTGAAACTGCTCCTGGTGGTCGTCGGTCTGGTCATTATCTCGCGGGCCGGGTATCATATCGCGGGGGTGCGTTTCGACGCGTCTTCCCTGTCGTGGTTCTGGCAATACATTGACCCCGCTCTGCTAAAGGCGAAGCTCGCTCAGAGCCTCTGGTATCTTCACAGCCAGCCTCCTGCCTTCGATGCCGTTCTCGGAGTCATTCTCAATCTCTTCGCCGGGCACGAAACTGCTGTCTTCACCGTCTGTTACCTGCTTGTCGGCCTGGTCTTCACGGCGGTCATGTTGCTGCTGCTCAAGGAACTCGGGGTGCCGGACACGCCGAACGCAGTGCTGACCGCAATCTACGTTGCCAGCCCGACCTGCGCTCTCTATGAGAACTGGCTTTTCTACACCTATCCGCTGACCGTTCTGCTGCTCCTCGGCGCCCTCTTCTGGCAGCGGTTCGCAAGACAGGGCCGGTTCCTCGATGCGCTATTGCTTTTCGCTTGCGCCGCGCTGCTTGCCTTGACCTGGAGTCTCTTCCATCTCGTCTGGCTGCTTGGCCTGGTGCTCGCGCTGGTGCTCTTCCGGCGCAGGGACTGGCGCAAGGTGCTGGCCGCTGCCGCAGTGCCGGTGCTGGTCGTCGTGCTCTGGTACGGTAAGAACCTCGTCCAGGTCGGCGAGTTCACCGGCAGCACGTGGTTCGGCATGAACTTCTCGAAGATGACCAACAGCATGCTGACCGTACCCGAACGCAGGGTCCTGTACGACAACGGCACGATCTCGGCGGTTTCGATGGTCCCGCCGTTCAGCGACCCGGACAAGTACTACGGCGCTATCCCGAAGCCGGGGTCCACCGGAATTCCGGTCCTCGACCAGGAGATGAAGCCGTCCGGCGTCCCGAATTTCAACAACACTCTGTTCGTCGCCGTGTCGCGGCAATATGGCCGCGATGCCCTTCGGATTCTTGCGGCGCATCCGGCTGCGTACCTGCGCGGGCTCGCCGAATCATACCTACTCTACTTCCTGCCTGCGAGCGCATACCTGTTCCTCGACAACAACGTCGCGCGCGTCAAAGGGCTTGCCCGCCTCGCGAGCATCCTCGACGGCCGGTTCGTCGACCATCCAGACCACACCCTTCGCCAGACTCAACCCGGGCGGTACTACCTGCAGGGGTTTCTCAACACCGGGTGGGTTCTTGTTGTCGCCTACCTCCTTGTTCTCATCCTCGGCCTCATCTCTCTTCTCCGCCATTCATTCCTCACCCCTCACCGGTCATCGCTCTTCTTCCTCTGGTTCAACGTCGCGTGGATGACCTTCGTCGCCAACGCCCTTGAAGTCGGCGAGAACAACCGATTCCGGTTCGTCACCGACCCCTTGGTCTTTGCGTTCCTTGCCGCCGTCGCAGCCGACTGGCTGCGGCGGCGCAGCCGCCCGTCGTGGTCAATGACTCCCAAGTGAGGTGCAAATGAATCTGCTCTCGACCGTTTCGCCCGTCCTGTTGCTGATTGCGGGCTTCGTTGTCTGCTTCTTCGGCTACCGGCTGCTCCGCTTCACGCTCGGGCTGGCCGGGTTCTGCGTCGGACTCGCGCTGGGCCTTGCGGTCGCCGGCCTCATCACGGGCATCAGCCAGGTCATCACGATCATCATCGGCATTGTCTGCGGAATCCTCGGAGCGGTCCTCGCGTCCCTCCTCTACAAGTTCGGCGTGTTCCTGCTCGGCGCGGGCGCGGGCGCGCTGCTCGCCGGCATTGTCGTCGTTGCAGCCGGTTGGCACCACCCGGTGCTGATTCGCGTACTCGCCGCAATCGTCGGTGGCATCCTGACCCTCATTCTCGAGCGGCCGCTGGTCTCCGCCCTGTCGGCCTTTGCCGGCGGTTGGGGAATCGTACTCGGTGCGTTCAGGCTGCTCGGTTGGTATCACGTGGCCGGCGCCCGGAAGCCGCCGGCCAACTACGGCATAATGATTGCCTGCTGGCTCGTGCTTGCGCTTATCGGGGCCGGGATTCAATTGCAGTCAGGCAGCAAGCAGAGGAAGAAACAGCACCAGCCGGCCCGCTCCTCGTAGCGCGAACGCGCCCGGTTTGACACCGGCTTCCGTGCCCCGGATAATCTTCGGTTGAATCACGCCGAAGGAATAAGCCTGTGACTGGAAAGTTGCTTAGCCTGGGCGCTCTGTTCCTGCTGGCCGTGGGGGCTGCGGGCTGTTTCAACTCCGCGGCGATGCGGCAAATGCAGGCGGCGAACCAGCCCTACAGCGTATCGCCGAGTCTTGAGCTCGACCGGAACTGGCGGATCGCCGTTCTGCCGCCGCCGGACGGTGACACGGAGCTTCCCTCCCTGTACTACCGCGCCGGGCTCTTGTTGATGAAGCCGGGCGATTTCACGCTCATCGACCGGGCCGAGGTCGCGCGGATCCTGCACGAACAGTGGTCCGGTGGTCCCCGCCCTATCGACCCGCATTCCGCTTCGAAGCTCTGCCGACAGCTGGGCGCCGAGGCGGTCATGACCGTCAGCGTGACCGAGCTCAAACACGACGAGTTCTTCAAGGACAACCCGGAACAGCGCGATGCCCGACTGTTCGTGAAGATCATCTCGGTCAAGACTGCGGAAGCTCTGTACTATGCCGAGGGACGCGGCTCGAGCTTCGCTGGTCCTGAGGCGGCGCTCAACGACGCGCCCGGCATGGCGCTCGGACCTCTCATCACAAACGGAAAGGGCTAGGGCGGTCCGAACATGAATCAGAAGCCCGTCCGCGCGAACCCGGGATTCCTGGTCTTCTGCCTGTCGTTCCTGGCTCTGGCCGGCTGCGCGACGAGCACCACCGTGGTTCCGGTCAGCGCGGCGCCTGCCGCAGCACCGCCCGCCGGCGAAGCCCCGTTCGAACCACCGTCTCCGCTTGGCCCGGTTTTCGCGCCGGGGCAGGTCCGGGAGCTCGTGCCCGGCGGAGCGATTGACTGGTCCGGCAAGACGGTCTGGGCGCGCGGTGCCGGCGTGCTCGACCCGGGCAACTCCAACCGCGACCAGGCGTGGCAGATGGCCCAGCGGGCCGCAACCGTTGTCGCCCAGCGCAACCTGCTCGAAATCGTCAAGGGCGTCCGGGTCGACTCCGATACCCGGGTCCAGGACCTGATGGCCGAACACGATTCCGCGTATCAGCGGATCGAAGCTCTCGTCAAGCGTGCGCGGCAGCGCAGTCCGGCCCGGTACGATTCGCTCGGCGGAACGGTCGAGATCGAGCTGGAGTGCGACCTCTATGGCGAGGACGGGGTGCAAGGCGCCCTGGCACCGCCACCCGTTGCCGGCCCACCGTCGCGAAACCTCGCCGCCGGCCGACTCTCCCCGACGGCGCGGGACTTCCTTCGCCAGTATTCCGTCCTCGTGCTCGACGGCGGCGGTACGGGCCTCAAACCGGCGCTGTTTCCGAAGCTCTACGACGATAGCGGCTCCCTGCTGTTCGACCCGCAAGAGCTCGCGTCCGCCGGCGCGACCGGGGCCGGCGCGGTGCAGTACGTGGGCGCGCTCGACCAGATTCCAGCCCGTCCCGACATTGGGCAGCCGATGATGCTCAGGGTCAGGGAGGTGCGCGGCAAGCTCGGCACTGACATCGTGCTTGCCCGGGCGGACGCTGGCACGCTGCGAGAAATGAAAGACGCCCTCGAATTCCTGGTGAACTCGGGTCGCGTCCTTGTCAAACTGACGTTGTAGCGGCATGCCGCGGGAGAACACGATGCAGAAAGTGAAGTGCGAGCTAGAGGGCTGCGAACCGCGTGACGGCCTCGCCTGTGTGCTGCCTGCGGTTTGCTGCATCCTGCTGCTGTTTGCCTGCGCGACCCGGCCAGGCTATCAGCAGCCGGCCCGGACTCAGGCCGCGCCGCCGCCTGCCACTAGACAGGGAGAGCCCCTCGCCGGGAAAGAGCAGGCCGGGGTGGCCACCCAAGAGCAGGGCCGGCCGCGGGTGATGGTCGTGGTCAAGGAAATCCCCAAGAACGACATTCCCGCAGTGGACGACGGCATGCTCGAAACCGAGCCGATGGAAGCGATGGTCATCAACGCATTCCAGTCCCGCGGCTTCCCGGTCGTGGATGGGGCCACGGTCAGGCAGAACCTCCAGAACGACCAGCTCCGCCGGATACTTGAGGGCGACAACCAGGCCGCCGTCGAGGTCGGGCTCCGTGCTGAGGCGGATGTAGTGGTGGCCGGCACCGTGCAGGAGTCGAGCGAACGCCGGGCTGCGGCCAACACCGGTCAGGTTACAGACTTCGTCAAGGTGAGGCTATCAGCCCGCGCGGTCAATACCGCGACCGGCGAGGTCCCGGCCTCAACCTTGCTGGAGCTGGAGGGGCCGTTTAGTGAGGATGTGGCTCGGCAGCGGGCCGCTGATTCGGCCGGTGCCGAGCTTTCGGCCAGAATCATCGCGGCCTGGAAGGGCCGGACCAACATTACCGAGATATACGCGGACAACGCGGACTACCAGCGCGTGCAGTTGCTCAAGTCCACGATCATGAGGGAGACGCGCGGAGTGGATTCGGTCGTGACCCTCTCCCTCGCGGAACGCTCGGCCGTGGTCGAGGTCATTTCGGAAGTACCGTCGGCTGAGCTGCTCGCCCAAATCGACCGCTGCATCACCGCGATACCATTTGTGGTCACGGGTTTCGCCGGCAACCGAATCGACATCCGGTTCCAAGATGCACCGGAACAATGTGAGCCGGAGCTGAAATAGGCCTGGCCCGACCGCCGCTTCGTCGGTGGCTGTTCTGAATGGGTGACGGATCGCGGCTGCTCGCCGCTATTCGGCCTCGGTCGAGTAGAGGCGCAGCCGGTCGGTAACAACCAGCAGCTCGATGTTCCCGCCCGGAATCACGTCCCCGAGTGTCACATCCTGGCAGCGTATCGTCAGCGGGATCTCCTGCCGTCGCTTGAGGTCGGAACCCAGGACAAGCAGGCCGCACGAGTCAAAGGTCGACGGGTAGAACATCGGGTCCTTACATATCATCCGCTTGCGGCACCGGGACACGACCAGCTCGTACTTTCCATCACCGTCCAGGTCGCAGATGGCATGCAACCGGCCCTCGCTCACCTCGTTCCAATCGCGGGCCTCGCCGAAAGCGGCGCGCGCAGCAACCTTGAGCCGGTTCCCCGCGAGCCGGTACAGCAGCACCTCGGCCTTCTTGCCGCAAACCGTGACCGCCACTTCCTGCCTGCCGTCCCCGTCGAAGTCGGCGCAGCCGGCCGAAACGTGCGACATCGGCGTCGAGTCCGGTCCCGGCGACTTCGCTGTGACCTCTCCGGTTGCACCATCCAGGACGGCGAGCCCGCCGAAATCGTTCAACCACGAGTACACTGCGACGAAGACATCCTGCTTGCCGTCCCGGTCCAGGTCGGCGACACCGGCTGAGCAGCCGATGAACGGATGTGCGCCGAACCCGCGCTGCCATAGCCGTGTGCCATCGTCGCGCAGGGCGACGCAGTAACAGGAATCGTGGTCGCGGGTACCATTCTCGGCAGCGCCGTTCTCATCCCCGTAGGTGGTAACCAGCAGCTCGTCTCTGCCATCCGAGTCCAGGTCGGCGACGGCCATCAGGTACGGCCGCGCCCCGAATTCGTATTGCCACACGAGTCGGCCGTCGCCCGCGTCACGGCATTCAAGCATCCGGTTCGGAAGTCGCGATCCCGTTTCGAGCACGACCTGGAGCGTGACCACCCGCTGATTGAGCTGCAGCGCCATCGGACTGGATCCGGGCCGGGACAGGCTGGACTCGGGCAGCGATACCCAGCCGGCGCTGTCATCGGCGATGAGCCGCACCGTGTCACGCTGGATCCGGGACCAGTCCATGCCCTTCCGGGCTCGACCGGAAAGGGGTACGCCCTCCGAGTTCAGTATGGTGGCGGGTGATTGGGCGAGCGGGGATATCACGATTTCCAGGTGACCGTCGCGGTCGAGGTCAACTACCAGCGGGCGATGTCCGTCGCTAGCGTCTGCCGGAACCGGCTCGGTCGCCGGCACGTCAAACCACTCCGCTTCCCACGCCTCGACGTAGCGCAACACCGGTGCGGGCTTGGTTCCACCTTGAGCAAAGAGAAACGTGTTGAAGCGGTTGACCCCAGGCCAGACCCAGGACTCGACCTTGAGGGGGCGTTGTCTACATCCAGCCAGCGCCAGCGCCGCAAGCAGGATGACTGAGAGTCGCCTGAACGTCGCGCCCATCTGACCGAATGTAGCTCAGAATCGCCGGGGTGTCAATCGGCGACGCGCGACGTCCCGCTTGAGGGAGTTACCTGACTATGCGACCGATCCGGTTGAAGCGGATGGCCCACGGCGAGATGATGACTCGGGCGATGTTCGGCGCCGCGTCCGACGAGAAGTAGAGGACCAGCGGCTTCCCGCGCAGGTAGCGAATGGCGAGCGGCCCCCAGAACCGACCGTCCTCGGAGTTGTCGCGGTTGTCGCCCATCGCGAAGATGTGCCCGGCCGGCACCACGACCGGACCGAACTGGTCGCGCACATACGGCGAGTAGTCGGACTGGTAGAACCTCCGCTCCTCCCAGGCCTTCTGGAATGCGGCTTGCGCGGGCGCGGGGTCAAACCCGGGCAGCATCCGCGAGTCCGTGTGCATCACGTACGGCTCGGTCTGTTTCCGACCGTTCACATAGAGCTGTTTGTCCCGGTACTCGACCGTGTCCCCGGCCACGGCGATGCACCGCTTGATGAAGTTGCGCGGGACGTACCACGTGAAGAAGTGCGCCTGGTTGTCCCAGAACACCGGCAGCAGGGGCAGCCAGCGGGGAAACAGCCTCGAATAGCGTTCCGGAGGCTGCGGTACGTCGGTGTCGACCGGGAACCGGAACACGATGATGTCCCCGCGCTTCGGGCTCGACACCGGGATGATGGTCTTGTCGGTGAACGGCAGCTTCACCCCGTACACGAACTTGTTCACGAGCATGAAGTCGCCGATAAGAATAGTGTCGAGCATCGAGCCGGTCGGCACCATGAACGCCTCGACCACGAACGAGCGGATGAGCAGGACCGCGATAATGACCGGCGTCCAGTCGCGGCCGACGTTGCGGAGCCAGCGGAAGCCGCTGCTCACGGCACTGCACCTCTATCGATTGTTTGCACAGGGGGTCAGTATACGAGGGGCAGAGCCGAAGGTCAAGCAACCGAGGCCGCTCCCCGAGCCGGAGAAACCAGAATTCAGAGACCAGAAACCAGAATGCAGAACTGGGACGCGGAAAGGACCATCCGCAGACTACGCAGGTTCAGGGCACGGCCGACCGCAGATGTACGCGGATGAACACAGATTCTGCATTACCCGAACCCCGGGACCCTGGAACCCCCGAACCCGTTCTCTCTTGTGCTAGCGCGGGAGGTGGCCGAGGCGGTTGAACCGGATCGCCCAGGGCGAGAGCACCATCTTCGGGATGTTGATGGGATACCCGGCCGCAGCCGTCGACATGTAGATGACCAGCGGCTTGCCGCGGACGTGGCGCAGCTCCAAAGGTCCGAAGAACCGCGCGTCCTCGGAGTTGTCGCGATTGTCGCCCATCACGAAGATGCAGCCCGGTGGGACTACAACCGGACCGAATTGGTCGCGGACGTAGGCCGACAGCTCCGTACGAAAGAAACCGTGCCGCTCCCAGGGCCGTTGATAGTTCTCGAGTCCCTGCAGCCCCGGAAATGTCCTCGAGTCGACGTGCTGCACATACGGCTCGACCTGCAACTTGCCGTTCACGTAGAGCTGCTTGTCCCGGTACTCAACCGTGTCACCCGCTACGGCCACGCAGCGTTTGATCAGCGACAACGGCGTGTACCACTGGAAGAAGCCCTTTGTCTTGCTCCAGAACAGAGGCAGCAATGGCAGCTTCGCGGGGAAAATCCGGCTGGCGCCCTCGGGAACCTCCGGGTCCAGCGGGAAACGGAAGATGACGATGTCGCCGCGCTTCGGGTACGATACCGGGATGATGGTGTTGTCGGTGAACGGCAGCTTCACCCCGTACACGAACTTGTTCACGAGCATCATGTCGCCGATGAGAATCGTGTTGAGCATCGAGCCGGTCGGCACCATGAACGCCTCAACCACGAACGAGCGTATGAGAAGGACCGCGATTATCACCGGAGCCCACTCCCAGACTAGGTTCTTCAGCCAGCGCATGCAGCTAGTCTGACGTGTGAAAGAAAGCCACAGTTGGAACGGGGAACCGTGCCAGGGCGGCGCGGCTCATTTCGAGAAAAGCTCCTCGAACCGCCGACGGGCGAACTCACGACCCAGCCGCGCCGCGCCCGCCATCCCGTTACTGGGACGCGAATGGAGCTCGTCCCACACCTCGGGCCGCACAGCCAGCCGCACGCGACAAGACCCGCCATCTTTGCGGGCTCCTGACCCTCTTTGTGCCTTGGTGTCTTGGTGGTGAACTCGGCTTCTGTCGCCGGCGCGCGTGAACTCAACCCGGCACCCATCGGCACGATGATGGCTGATGTTCCCCTTGCCCATCGTGCAGCCCGAGTTGAACTGGATTCCATCTACGAAGCAGGTGTAGGGCGTCCGTGGCGGACAGAAGACCCGCGCGCGCAGCTCGAAGGGCGATACCGCAAGCTTTCGCCGCGCATACGTCCCGGCCTTGAGGCCGAGCACCAGCCATGGCCCGAGGTGGCCGTGGAATCGCGTTGCCTGCCTGAGCACGCTGGCAGAAATCACGCGCCCAATATACCCGAACCCGAACGACATGCAAGCTGGCCTGCCGGAACCGGAATACAACCGCCAAGAACCGGACCGGATAACTGCAGATTACCCAGATTCCTTCTGCCGACAACACTTCTGACTTCTAGCTTCTGGCATCTGGCTTCTGACTTCGCCCGAATCCCCGACTACATTCCCGCGCTTGACGCGCCCACCGTGGCGCGGATACTTCCCCGTGCTCTATCTCCTGCTCAAGGTCACCTCTGCGGTCGGGATGGGCCTCGTGCTCAAGAGCGCGGATGCTCGTTCCCTCGACCGCCTGCCCCTCATCCGCACCAACTATGCGGTCGCGGCCATCATCGGGTTCTTCGCCTCGGTCGCACTCAACCAGACCCACATCTCGAATCAGGCAGCGCTGCTTGCGGCCGTCACCGGCATCCTCTTCGTTGCCGGCCTCCTCATCTGGGCTCGCGCGATACAGGTAGCCGGGCTTGCCCTTTCGGTCGTGGCGATGCGCACCGCGGTCGTCATCCCGGTCTTCGCGGCCGTGCTCATCTGGCACGAGCAGCCGTCGTTGCTCGAAGTGGCCGGCAGCTTCGTTGCCCTGCTTGCGCTCGCGCTGGTCCTGTCCGATGTCGCCGGTCGCCAATCGCCAGTCGGAGATGGAATAACCGCCAAGGACGCACCGGATGTTACCACAAAGACACAAAGACACAAAGGGGCAGAACCTGAAGCGCCGGACGTCGTCTGCCAACCGCCGTCCGCTACTGCAAACTGCAAACTGGAAACTGGTAACTCGCGCGCTGCGCGCGGGCCCTCTGTCCGGCTTTGGCTTCTCCTTCTCTTCCTTGTCGAAGGACTCGTGATGGTCCCGGCGCTCGTGTTCCGCAAAGAGCTGCCGCTGAACGAGACCATGCCGTTCCAGACGGTCATCTTCGTCTCCGCCTTCTTCGTCACGACGATGCTCTACTACATACGCCGGCCGCGGCTTGTGCCTGAGACCCTCAAATGGGGCGCATTGCTGGGCACCGCGAACTTCGGCAACTACCTGTTCCTGGTGATGGCGCTCACGGCCCTGCCCGGGCTCGCAGTCTACCCGGTAATTGCCGCGGGCGAGGTCGGCCTTATGGCCGTGGCAGGCGTGGTCCTGTGGAAAGAGAAGGTCGGAGTCCGTAGCTGGCTCGGCATCTCCCTCGCCGTCATCGCCATCGTCCTAATTCAGCTCGGCAAAGCGGCCGTAGCGTAGCCAGCCGTGCCGGAAAGCCGGACGGGGAATCCGCAGATTGCGCAGATTGCTCCAACGCTCGACCCCTACCGCTTGCGGCGCGTGGCCGTGGTCAGCTTGTAGACGTGGTCTTACCGACTATACGTTCGGCGACAGCGAGTACAACGTCTCGCCGGTGGCCAGGATTTCCGCCAGAAACTGGTCGCCGATGGCTGTGCGGGCCGCGACCTCGGCCGGGGTCACGACAATTGCCTCCAGCGGTATCAGGCGATGCGGGTCGGCCGCGATCCCCGCGACCTTCACCCGCCGGTCAATCGGCCGGTCCGATGTTTCCTTGACAATCAGCAGGTCAATATCGCTGTCCGGCCCCGGATTCCCATTGGCATAGGACCCGAACAGCACAATCCGCTCCGGTCGGTACTCCCGCCGAATCTTGTCTACTATCTCACGAATGAGACGCTTTGTCGCTGCCGATGCGGTCATGCCCCATTGTAGCACAGCCGCGCACTCGGTCAACAGCCCCGCCCGGCGTGGTCCTGTGGAAAGAGAAAGTCGGAGTCCGCAGTTGGCTCGGCATCGCCCTGGCCGTCATCGCGGTCGTCCTCATCCAGCTCGGCAAGTCGGCCGGGGCGTAGCCTTCCGTCCGCACCCCAGATTCAAGCGACACCCGTCGGGCTTCAGGTGTAGCGCAAGCTGCCACTTGACTCCCCATGGACCGGACCTATGCTGTGGAGCTATGAAGGAGCCCGTCCGGGTCGGACCGACCGACTCCCTGGGAGAGCACGAACGCATTGCGCGCAGCCATACGGCTGTGCGGCCTGGCTGCGGGACAGTGTCGGGGCCGAGCTTGCTTCGCCCTTTCCTCATCTTCCTCCTGCTATCTGTGTTGTTCTGCCTTGCCCCTGCAGGCCCGCCTGACTGGGGTCAGGATGTACTCATCGGGTCGGCAAGCGAATCGCTCGCCGTCCGCAAGCTGACGGCGGACTCGGACACGAATGGCGACATCTATGTCGGCGTTCTGGCCAGGGACTCCGGCGGACCAGACACCACGTACACGTGGCGGTCGACAGACGGAGGCGATTCCTGGATCTTGGCATACCGCATCCCCGCCGACTCTACTACCGGCCCGATCCTTGACTACGAGATGCGTGTCGGGAACGATGCCGAGGGCACCTGGATATACGACTTCCTCATCGCCGGCGATTCAAGCGCGTCCGGCGGCCTCTGGCTGCTGCGCCACCGAGCGCCTGCACTGCCCGGAACCTGGGTCACAATTGCGCCCGGCGGAGACACCATCCTGCGGCTGGCAGCAGACCGCAACACCGAGGAACCTCAGCACCTCTTCGTCGCCTGGGAAACCCAGGGCGGGCTCATCAACTTGATGAGTTCCAGCGACTCCGGCCAGACCTGGGGGAACCTGCGAACCGCGTTCACGGGCTGCGAACGACCGGCACTCTGCGCCGGTGGCGACGGCTGAGTGTATGTCGCTGCCAACGCCCGCGATTCGTCGTACATTGCGGTCGCCCGGTATTCGGCGAACCTGACCAATCCCACCCCGGTCACGGCAAAGCTGGACTCGAGTGGCGACCGACGGGTCTGGAATCCATCCATCGCCGCCGACCGAAACGCTCCGGAATCGCTGCAGACTGCCGTGGCAATGTACAGCCACAGGGACACAGCGAGCAGAATCACGCCCCACTTTGGCTGGACCACAACCGGCGGCACTGGGTGGGGCACTGCTGTGTGGCCAGCGACGAACCAGAGTCGGACGACATGGGACGCGCGGTTCCCCTGCGTGCGTCAGTCATACGACGACGACCTGATTCGTGCGATTGTCACGATGCACGAACCATCAAAGGACTGGGACACCTTGGTCTATGCCTTCACTCGGCCGGGCACGCCATCGGTCTGGGAGGACCGCGCAGTCCGCAACGAGAACCGCGCCAGCGACGCCATCGGAGCCAAAGTCGGCTTCTCCGAAGCCTGCATGGGCGGCTATGCGGCGTACGTGAAGTACGGCGTCAATCAGGTCTTCTTCGACGGCTACAACTTCGTCGGCACGTCGGAATCGCCGCCTCCCGCCGACTGGTCGCTGCCAACCGCCGTCCTGGCACGTGGCGGCAATGTGAACGTGAGGCTGCACATGGACCACGCCGGACCGGTCAGGATTACCGCCTTTGACTGCGCGGGCAGAATGGCAGCGCGCCTCTTCAACGGGTCGCTTTCCAGTGGTGCGCACCAACTCAGCCTCCCGTTGCGTGTCCCGGCCGGTTGCGCCCTCCTCCGCATAGAAACCCCGGGCCACGTTGGAACTACCAAGCTGGTCATGACCAAGTAGGAGGTACGCATGAATACGGCATTGGCAGTTCTCGCTGTGCTCCTCGTGGCTCCGAGGTCTGAGCCGCCGCGCATCCTCAATGGCGGGAAGCTGCCGGGTAGGGGATTCGATCTCAACGAGTTTGTGGTCGACACAGGGATGGCATACATCCGAACCGACCAGAACCGACCCAACGCGGCGTTCAACGGCGCCGAATACGTGATTGTCTGGCACGACGGACGCGGATACGACTCGCCCGGAGACATCCTAGCTGCCCGCATCAGTGCGACTGGAACTATCCTGGACCCGCACGGATTCCCGGTCTGTACGGAGGCACATGGACAACGGTTCCCGGCAGTGGCTTGCGTGGATTCGGTCACCTTGGCGGTATGGTACGACCTTCGAAGTGACAACGCCGGGGATATCTTCTACGCGAGGATAACCAACAATGGAGAAGTCCTCGAGCCGGACGGATTGGTTCTCTGTGACGTAACAGGAGGGCAGGAGTACCCGGCGGTGGCTGGTGGCGACACGTCATGGCTGGCGGTCTGGCAGGACAAACGCCACAGTTCGTACTGCATCTACGGTGCGAGAATTGGCAGATCAGGTCAAGTACTCGACCCTGCGGCTTTCGCCATTGCATACGGGACCGGCAACATGAAGTTGCCTGCCGTGTCCTTCAACGGCACGGACTTCCTCGTGGTGTGGCAGACGGATCAGTACGGCCCGTCGATGGTGTGGGGCGCGTACGTCACTCGCGATGGTCGAGTGAAGGAACCGGGGGGCTTCCCCATCGCTGGCGACATGTCTCAGAGGATGGCTGCGGTCGAGCCCTCCGTTGCGTCAGACGGGCAGAAGTTCCTCGTGACATGGGAGAACGACTCGAACTCCCGCGGTATCTACTGCCGAACCGTGTCCGGCGACGGCGGGACGCTCGGGCCGGTCAGCTGCCTGTCTTCAGGCCTGATCGGCTATCGGCCAACGACTGCTTGGGACGGCACGCAGTACCAAGTGCTGTGGGACAGCGCGGCATGGCTGCATAAGGGGGATATTCGGGGTGCGCGGGTTGACCGGACGGGTGTCCCCCGGGGCTCGATCTACACTGTGACGACTGAGCAGGGGAGTCAAGCCTTTGCTGCGCTAACCGGAGGAAACCTCCAGTCGCTGGCCGTATGGGAAAGCGACCCCTATGACGAGGAGCTTTCTCAACTGCGTGCGACAAGGCTGGACACGAACGGGGTCGTCCTTGATACAACGCTCGCCGCCCCATGGGGAGTGTTAGCCTACGGGCTACAAGTGTCGCCGTCAATCGCCGTTCTCGACAGTCAGTATCTTCTGACTTGGGCGAGCCGAGACCCGCTCAGCGACTCGGAGTTCGGATACGACATCTGTGGTGCGCGACTTGACCGGGACGGTAGGATGCTGGACTCGATTGCGATTCCGATATCAGTGTGCGTCGCCGGTCAGTGGACCCCGGCTGTTGCCGCGGGTGATAGCAGCTACTTCGTAGCGTGGTCAGATGGACGATGGTATTGGCCTGATCCCAAGCTGTATGGCACTCTAGTGACGAAATCAGGGACTGTGCTCAACCCGGATGGTGTAGTGATATCAAACGGGCCCAGCATAGCGTGTACCCACCCGGCGATCGCGTTCGATGGCACAAACTACCTCGTGACTTGGGCGGAATCGAAGAACATCTATGGAGCTCGGGTCACGCAGTCGGGAACGGTACTAGACAGGATTCCTATCACCACTAGTAGCCGCGATGAGGCGAATCCGGGGGTCGCGTTCGATGGAACCAACTACCTCGTTGTCTGGGAGGCCACCGTCACGGATGCAGGGTATATCTGGTGCGCTCGCGTGACCACGCAAGGTGTCGTACTTGACCCCAATGGTTGCCCTATCGGGGGCGGTGATTTTCCGGCGGTCGCCTTTGACGGCCGGAACTACCTCGTCGCATGGCCGCAGAGCAATGACTGGAAGATTCACGCCCGTCTTGTTTCCACCTCCGCGGTGGTGGACACACACGACATTGTGCTGTCAAACTGGGAAGGCTACTACTGCTATGACATGCGTCCTTCAGCTACGTTCGACGGTTCGAACTATGTCGTGTCCTGGCTGACCGAGGATACGTACAGCAACCTGATATGGGAAATCAACGGCGCGACCGTGAGCCCGAGTGGCGCTTTGCTCGACTCCTTCCGTCTATCCGCCCTGGGACTCCGCGACGACGGGCCAGCAATCGCGGCCGGACTGGACGGCAGGTACCTCGTGGTCTACCCGTCCGTAAGGGATCCAAACGGCGGCGGACGTGATACGCTTCCACGCATCTGGAGCAGCTTCGTATCGTCATCGGGAAGTGTGGCCGAGCCTCACGGACTGGCGGCGGGCCAAGCTACGCTGGCGGCCAGCCCCAATCCGTTCTCACGCACGACCTGGCTGCGCTTCGGGCATGAGTTGCTCGGCGCTGATGCGCGAGTGGCAATCTGCGACGCGGCCGGCCGTAGCGTGCGTGAACTCAGCGCGCGCGGCCATGCGGCCGTGAGGTGGGACGGAACGGATAATCGCGGCCTGCTCCTCCCCCGCGGAATCTGTTTCTGCACGCTCAAGACCGGCGCAGTCGCCGCAAGGCTGAAACTCATCAAGCTGGACTAAGAGATGCCACTAGTCGCGGGTGTGGTGCTGCTGCTGTTTGCCGTGACAGCGCCAGCGCGTAACTCATCTGCTGCCCTGCTCTCTTCCGGTGTTCCCTTCGACGTCAGCCGAGTCGTAGCCGGAACCAGCATTGCCCATGTTGCGGGCAAGGTTCCGGCCAGCTTCGATTCAGCCGAGTTCATGATAGACACCACGCCAAGTGGCTATACCAGAAAGACCTCACGCGCGCCTGCGGTTGCCTTCAACGGCGAGGACTATCTCGTGGTCTGGACGGACGACAGCCTTAGGGGCATTATCGTGCCGCCAAGCGGTATCCCTGACGACCCTGACGGGTTCAAGATTGCGGCGGTCTCAGGCGTGGACCCGACGGTGGCGGCTTGCGGAACCGACTTCCTGGTTGTCTGGCAACAAGGCAGCGGTCCAGACATCTATGGGGCAAGGGTATCCGGAACAGGAGTCGTGCAAGACCCCAGCGGGTTCGTCATCAGCAACGCACAACGCTCTCAATACAGCCCAGCAGTCACCTCGAATGACAGCATCTACCTGGTCGCATGGCACGATAACCGCGTCAATGGGAAGTGGCTCGACATCTACGCGGCGCGAGTCAGGCCTGACCGAACCGTGCTCGACACTCAGGGCATCGTCGTGGCTGCCTGCTCGTCTGTTGTGCAGCCGAAGAAGCACCAATACCCGGACGTTGCTTCCGACGGCACCGACTTCCTCATCGCGTGGGAGAGCAATCTCTGTGGCGGCTGGGACACGCGGTATGCCAGAGTGACCGACTCAGGTACGGTCCTCGACCCTGGCGGCGTTCTGCTGACCAAAGAGGGTGAGAATGCCACGTCAGCGTCGGTTGCGTTCGACGACAGCAACTACCTCGTAGTGTGGCGTCGCGGCCCGGATATCTCGGCCGACATCGCGGGCAAACGCGTCACGCCGGGTGGCGTGATTCTCGACCGCAATCCGATTGTCATAGCGTCGGAGGTCAGAATGCAGGAGGCACCGGACGTGACCTTCGACGACAGCAACTACATGGTGACGTGGCAGGACAGCCGGAATAACGGGTACGACATATACTGCGCGCGGGTCACGTCTTCTGGCTCAGTCGTTGACTCGGATGGGCTGCTGGTTACCGGCGCCAAGAACGACCAAGAAGCACCTTCACTAGCCTTCGGGATAGACAACTACTTGGTGACGTGGCTGGACCGGCGCAACAGCCAATCCAAACCACACATCTACGGCACGCTGGTGGACCGTTCCGGCACGGTGGTCGGCCCGGATGTCGTAATTCCATATCCCGAGTCAATCCCGTTCTACTGCACGCAGAACTATCCGGCTGCCGCCTTTGACGGCACCAACTACCTTATCGTCTGGCAGGACAGCCAGCCAGGATCTACGAAGTGGGATATCTTCGGTGCGAGGGTCACGCCAACCGGGACAGTATTGGACGTGCCGCCACTTCGCGTTTCATCCGCCCCGGACTTCCAGTGGGTTCCGGCGGTAGCCTTCGGAGGTTCCGAGTGTTTCGTGACGTGGCAGGACCGGCGCTTCGGCGCGTCCTCTGGCTGGACAATATACGGAGCACGCGTCACCACGTCGGGCACGTTGCTTGACTCCAGTGGCATTCTCATCCAGCGACATCGAGGGTACAATGACATCACGCCTGCGGTCGCGTTCGACGGCACCAATTTCCTTGTGTTGTGGAACGAGGGCTGGACCTACGGGCGGTTCATCAACCAGGACGGCCAGCTTCTGGACTCTACGCCATTCCCGGTAACGACGACGAATGATGCCAAGAACAATCCATGCGCCACATTCGACATGGGAAGCTACCTGGTGGCATGGGGCGACAATCGGTCGAGCCCCAACTTCGAGATCATCTTCGCCACAAGATTGAACGAGTTCGGGGGGCGACGCGACACAGGCGACTTGCGTCTGTCGCAAGCCGTCATGGCACTTCCCGCTGTTGCGTCTGACGGCACGAATTTCCTCGTTACCTGGCAGGACTATTTCGACCACGGGGTCTATGCGGGCAGAATATCCGGGGATGGTCAGGTTCTACCTCCCAGCAGTTACCCAGTGTGTACTGGGTCGTGGAGCATGCACGGTCCGAGCGTCTGCTTTGGTGGCGAGGACTTCATCGTCGCGTGGCAGGACAACCGCAGGGGCAACTGGGACATCTACGGGGCGACCGTCGACCGCTCCCTAACTACATCTGACACGTTCCCAATCTGTGTACGGCCGAGGGACCAGACCGCGCCAGCCATTGTCGGTGGCCCAGTAGGGCAGGTCTTCGCAGGATTCACAGGTGTCGCGGACTCCGTCGGCGGCAATCCAGCGTCAGTTCCTCGTATCTGGGGTACGTTGATCGCCGTGGCAGCGCCAGAGGGGCAGGAGCCACGCCTCCAGCCACGCACGTCGAGTTCGCGGCCTGCGCTCGCATTGCCGTCGATTGTCTCATGGCGGGCTCGGGCGCTGACGATCGTATTCACCGGTGCCGGGACAGGCGCCGGGCTCGAGTTGTTCGATGTGCTCGGCCGACGTCTGAAGCACTTCAGCGTCGCCCGGGACGGTGCTCTAACCTGGGACCTGAGGAACGAAGACGGCCAGCGCGTCGGCCCCGGTCCATACTTTGCCAGGCTAGGGACAATCACACGTAAGTTCCTGCTTACTGACTAGACCATGAGTCGTCGGGTACTGCTCACTCCCCGGCATCTGGTCTCCTTCTTCGCGCTGCTTTTCGCGGTCGTGCAGGCGGCCGAGGTGTCAGCGGACCCGTCCCGCGTGACGTTCCTCGTGGACACATCCGGGACCTACTTGCGTTCAGATAGCGGGACGCAGACCCCTGCGGTCGCGTTCAATGGCACGACATATCTTGTCGCCTGGTCGGACAAACGCGACGGGCAGTGGAATATCAACGCCGCGCGGGTGTCGCCAGCCGGCTTGGTCCTTGATTCGGCTGACATCCCCGTCTGTCTGGCAGTCGGTCCGCAGCAGCATCCAGCAGCGGCGTCTGACGGCAAAGGGTTTCTCGCGGCTTGGGAAGACCAGCGGAGCGGTATGCGATGGAACGTTTATGCCGCAAGACTCGATTCGAGCGGCCAAGTCATGGACACGGCGGGCATCCTGCTGCGGTCTCTCAATGGCGACAAGCACTCGCCAGCGGTGGCATTCGGTGCGGGAAAGTATCTGGTTGCGTGGGACGAATATTATGACTCGCGGAATATCGTCGCCGCTTTCGTGGATACGGGCGGGCATGTGAGTAACGGAATAGAGGTGTGCGCAGCTCCCGGCAGTCAGGGCTCGTCGTCCGTTGCGTTCGGCGACTCGATGTTCGTGGTGGCTTGGGACGATGTCCGGGATGGTAGCCGCTCCACGATATATGCAGCTCGCATAACCGAGTCGGGAGTCCTGCTCGATACGAACGGCTTTCAGGTCATGACGCCGCACGACGCGCAGGCACTGCCATCGGTTGCATACGATGGGACCAACTTCCTCGTCTCATGGCAGGAGGGGCCGGTCCTGAACTGCAACATACTGGCAGCGCGGATAACCCCAACCGGCGTTGTACTCGACACCGCTGCCTTGTGCGTGTCGAACGCTGCGCGGGACCAGTCACGGCCGCGTGCGGTCTTTGCCGACTCGGTCTACTTCATCACGTGGGAGGACGAGCGCACTGGAATGTCGGACGCCTATTGCGCACGCGTGACTCCGGCCGGGCAGTTGGTTGACACGGCCGGCATTCGAGTAGCTGTTGACAGCGGGCCAAAGCTCACGCCGGCTCTGGCAGTGGGGGCTGACCAGCTTCTCGTATCCTGGCAATGCGGCCGGAATGACAGCACGCCTCACGGCATCGACGGTTCCCGCATCTCAACGTCAGGAGTCGTGCTCGACTCTGTTTCGTTTCTCATCGGGGCGAACCTGCGCAAGAAGTACACCCGACAGGATAGCGCGAGTGCGGTCTTCGGAGATAGTTCGTGGCTCGTGGTCTGGACCGACTACCGCCCGGACACGCTACACACTGGTATCTATTCGCTGCGCCTTGCCAGGGACGGCTCCCCGCTGGACCGCGCGGCAATCAGAGTCTCGTCCGGCGACGGAGATGACCGGTCTCCGCGTGCGGCCTTCGATGGTTCGAACTACCTCATCGTGTGGACGGACTCCAGCAGTGCCAGATGCGACATACATGGCAGACGTCTCAGCCTTTCCGGAGTGTTACTCGACACGTCCGATGTGCCGATTGCCTCGTCTGGCAACCGAGAAGGCAGCCCGGCAGTGGTCTACGATGGCTCTGACTTCCTCGTTCTGTGGCAGGAGTTGATGTCGGACGGGTTTCACATATGCGGACGCAGAGTGTCGTCAGAGGGCGTGGTACTGGATACGCAGCGGATCATCATCAGCGTCGAACCTGGCGGGGTCTCTCCAGCCGTGGCGAGTGGAGACTCGTGGAACCTGGTGGTGTGGAGAGATTCATCCGGCAGTTCCAGCGAGGTCGAGGCTGTACGAGTCACTCATGCTGGCGTGGTTCTCGACAGCCCGCCGACTACGCTGAGCTATGGCCTGGGAAGATGCCGCAATCCCGCTGTTGCTCGGGCCGGTGAGCAATACTTCGTGGTGTGGATAGACCGACCAAACAGCCGCGACGCATTGCTAGGGGTCACTCTCAGATGGGCAGGTCAGCACCCCGAAACCACGCGAGCCGCGGTCTATCAGGGCCAGCCTTGGCCTGGGCCTCCCGCCGTCGCCTTCAACGGCAGGGACTACATCGTCGCGTGGCGGTGGACGGACGTCAAGATAGCAGCGCGAGGCGCGCGTGTCAGTCAATCAGGTGCTGTGATGGAATTCTTCGACGTACTGGCAGGTAACAAGGACTACTACATGGGCGGCCTCGCGGCGGGTCCAGACAGCACGATGCTCGTCGTCTTCACAACGTTGACCGATTCCATCAACGGACAGCGGGCGAATTGCCAGCGAGTCTGGGGTTTGCTTTCATCACTCAGCGGAGTTGCCGAAGGCAGAGAACCGGCGGCATTGTGCCGACTGGAATGCACCCCAAACCCATTCACTCACTCGACCGTCATCCGCTTCCTCTCTCGCAGCGCCAGACAAGTCCAGGTGCGCATCTACGACATCACGGGACGAGCGGTCCGTTCTCTCTCCACTAGTTCACCCGACCCTACGTCCCTTTTCGCGACGGCCTGGGATGGCCTCGACGACTCCGGCAGACCGATACGCCCGGGCTGCTACTTCGTCCGGCTCGTCTGCGACGGAATCCCGGTCGAGGCCAAGCTCGTCCGGTCTCACTAAACCCAAACCTCGGATTCCCACCGACTCACAGCACGGATGGAGCAACACGTGCACCACAGGTGACCAGAGGCCGAAGTCAGCGTGTCGCAGCAGGCGATTCCTGACGCGCGGGCGAACGGAAGCGCCGCTCATTTCCGAGGCTCTATGTGTATTATGGCACACATTCCGTCGGCCCAAGGGAAAGGTCCTAACTACCCTAGTCCCAAGCCACTAGCCCTTATTGGCCTTCCAACCCCTCCTATACCTCCCCCGTAGCTATCCACATAGCTTCCGAGGTCACGACCCGAGGAATATCCCGGGGAACGACGCGGGCTACTTGTTCAGCTATTTCCACCGCTACTTCCTCAGCTACTTCGCGAGCAACGACTAGAGCCCCTTGTCCGGTTCCTTGCCGAGTAACGACCTAGGTTCCATCCCAAGGTCCTTGCCGAGTCGCAGTCCACATTCCCGTCCGAGTTCCTTCCCGGAATACTCAACAGGTAACCTTGAGACCAACTTGCTGAGCTTCTTGGAGAGGAACCAGGAAGGTTCCGGCGCACGTCGCGGCCCGACTCTCTGGGCTTGTGGCTTGAAGCTTGCGGCCGGCAAAGGCCCGCGAGGCCGTCAGGAAATCTGCAGCATGACCCAGCGCAGGTACTCGGACTCGAGCATGGAGAGCAGGACCGGGTGATCCGGGTCCTGGGTCGCGCGGTCACGCCGCGTGCTTTGACTTGCGCTCGCCGGTGGCTGCGTTGACCTCGCAGGCCGGTTCGGGTAAGATTCTCCACGCACGTCAAGAGGAAGTAGACAGTAGGTAGTAGACAGTAGGACGGCCGACCGAAGTCAGAATGCAGAAGGCAGAATCCAGAATTGTCTATGAGCGGGAAGGTGTATTGGCAGGAGGCATTTGAATGAGAACGTTCCTTGTCTTGGTTGCTGCGGTTGCGACGGCGTTCGCGGCTGACGCGGTTGTGTGGTCCGGCAGACAAGACGGCGGTGTGCTGTCCTTGACCGGCGCAGAACTGAAAGTCGGGACGGTACAGGAGTCGAGTGGCAACTACGCTACGCTGGCCTTGCCGGAAGCAGGCCTTGCAGCGGAAGTGGGCAGGCCTGCGGTGCCCGTGTACGTCCGGCTGGTTGAGGTCCCGTACGGCTGCGACGTGAAGGTTTCGGTTGACCTTGGCGCGACCGAGACGCAACAGCTTTCCCTGCCGGTCATCCCGCGCCAGGCGCCAGTCCCGAAAACTGCGAACGCCGAGCTCCGAACGCCGAACTTCGCACTCGACGCCAAGGTCTACTCAACCGACGCGTACGCTCCTGAAATCGGGGCACGGCTGGTGGAAGTCGCGGTGGTGCGGGGCCGGAGAGTGGCGGTGGTCGAGATCCGCCCGGTCGGCTACAACCCGGTACGCAAGCACGTCGAGTACGCGCCGCAGATGAAGGTGACCGTGAAGTGGACCGGCGCGGACTGGGCCAGAACCAGGGCGATGCTGCGCCGCTACTCATCACCGCCGTTCGCAGGCCGGCTCGATGGCATCGCGGTCAACGAGAAGCAGTTCCGGTCGCATCTCGGTCCGGCCTTGCCCGTCGGCTATCTCATCATCGTGCCGGACGCGTGGCAGGCGAACGTCGCGCCGCTGGCTGAGTGGCGCCGCCGCAAGGGGTTCAACGTCTTCGTACGCACCCTGTCCCGGGTGGGCAGTGGCAATAAGGACACGGTCAAGGCCTATATCCAGAACGCGTACGACAACTGGACGATTCCGCCGAGCTTCGTACTGCTGGTCGGCGACGTGGACCGCATCGGCTACTTCACCGGCAGCGGCGAAGGCAACCCGCCGACCGACCTGAACTTCGCTCTCTGCGAGGGTAGCGACTACTGGCCTGACCTCGACCTTAGCCGCGCGTCGGTCGCGAGCGCGGCCCAGCTCGACTCGTTCGTGGACAAGGTCGTGCGCTACGAGCAGAACAACTGGGAGTCGGGAAAACGAGGGACAGTCCCCCGGAGCGCCTGCGTCCAACTCGGCGCGGGACAGTCCCTGTTTTCCACCGGAACCGACTGGACCAAGAAGGCCTATTTCGTCGCCTCGGCCGACGGCTCGAACCACGGCGTCGCCGAGAACACGCACAAGTACGTGATGGCGAAGATCCGGCCGATGGGCACCGAGTGCGACTCGCTCTTCACCTTCTACAGCAGTGGCACGCCGGTCGACACGGCCCTGAACACCGGCCGGGCATGGGTCACCTTCTCTGGCCACGGCTCGGAAGAAGGCTGGTCCGACCCGGGCATCACGTTCCATTCGGACAATGTCCGAGCGCTCACCAACACCGACATGATTCCGCTGGTTCAGACCTATGCCTGTCTCTGCGGCGACTTCTCGTCGTCGAGTTACCCGGAGTGCTTTTCCGAGACGTGGATACGGCTCGGGCGCAAGGGCGGCATCGTCTCCATGGCTTCGTCGGTCACCTCCTACTGGACCGAGGACGACACCCTCGAACGCCGGGTCTTCGACTACATGTTCGACTCGAGCTACACCTGGGTGATGGGCGGGTTCAACAAGGCGAAGGTGAAGTTCTACGCACAAATGGGCGACAACTCGACCACCCGCCGCTACTTCGAGATGTACAACTGCATGGGCGATGGAGCCACGGACATCTACTCGCTCGAACCCAAGCCGCTGGTCGCAACCTACCCGCCGGTCATCCCGCTCGGCTCGTACGCCCTGCCGGTTTCCGTCACGACCGGCGGCAACGCGCTTCCGGGCGCCCTGGTCTGCGCGTCGGCAAGGAGTGACACCGCCGCCTGGGCCACCGGCTACACCAACGGGTCCGGACAGGTGACGCTGAACATCACGACGCTCGCGCCCGACACCGTGTTCGTGACCGTGACCGGCCACAACCTGGCCCCGCACCTCGGCCACTGCCTTGCCCTGCCGTCAAATGGGCCCTACGTGATGTACCTGCATCACACGGTCGACGACTCAGCCGGCGGCAACAACGACCACATCATCAACCCGGGCGAGACAATCAACCTCCCGATGTGGCTGAAGAACTGGGGCAACCAGCAGGCGCAGGGCGTCACTGCCCGGCTACGCAAGACCGACCCCAACATCACCTTGCTCGACACACTGAAGACACTTGGCGACATCGCGGTGGGCGATTCGGCCTGGACCGGCACGAACTCGTTCAAGTTCGCGGTCGCTCCGTCCTGCACGAACGGCTATGCACTTCGGTTCTCGGTCGTGGCAAAGGACTCCCGCGATACGACGTGGACGTCATCCCTTACGCTTCTCGTCGGCGCGCCGAAGCTCGGTTACGTCTCGTACCGGGCCGAGGACCCGCCACCGGGCGGCAACGGCAACGAGATGATTGACCCGGGCGAGACCGGCGACGTTATCGTGACCCTGCGCAACACCGGTCTGGGCAATGCCTACGGCGTCACTGCCAAGCTCCGCTCGACCGACCCGCGGCTGCAGGCTACCGATTCGACCGGCTCGTTCGGCGACATTGCCAAGGACACGACCGGGACGAACAACGGCGACCGCTTCACCGTCTTCGCCGACCCGTCGATTCCGCGCGAGACCCAGGTGCCCTGCACGCTGGTGGTCAGCACCGGCGGCATCACCAAGCGGCTCGGGTTCAACATCGGCGTCGGCGTCATCCGCACCCGCGACCCGATTCCGGACGGCCCGCGGACCCCGGCTCAGTACTGGGCGTACGACGAGGTGGACACGGGCTACTCCGAGCGGCCGGACTACAACTGGGTCGAGGTCGCCGGCATCGGCACCGAGCTATCGCTGGCTGATGACACGACCTGCCAGATCAGTCTGCCGTCAGGATTCGGCCCGTTCCGGTTCTACGGCCAGGACGTCACTACCCTCTCGGTCTGCTCGAACGGCTGGGTCGGCCTCGGCAGCTCCTCCGACCACACACTTGACAACACGTCTCTGCCCAGCACCTCGCTGCCCATCGGTGCGATGGCAATCAACTGGGACGACTGCTATCCACCGGCCGGCCACGGCATCTGGTACTATCATGACGCAGCCAATCACCGGTTCGTCATCGAGTATGACTCGATCCCGTACTGGTCCAACCAGTCCGCGTACGAGAAGTACGAAGTCATTGTGTACGACACGACGCTGGCGGCCGAGGACGGCAACTGTGAGTTCGAGTTCCAGTACCAGACCGCGACTCAGACATCGAGTTCCTGCGTGGGCATGCAGGACCCGACCATGGCTATCGGCGTCACGTGCGTGAACAACAGCATCTACACGCGCGGCGCGTCGTCCTGGGTGCCGGGCCACGTCGTGAAGTACACGACCGACGTGCCCCACGTGGCGGTGGAAGAACCGGCGGCCGAAGCCGCCCTGCCGCAACGGCTGGCCCTGCTCGCGAGCGGGCCCAACCCGTTCCGGGGTAAGACCCAGCTCCGCTATGCCGTGCCGCGCGCGATGAGACTGTCGCTCTCGGTCTACGACCGCGCCGGCCGCAAAGTGGCAAGCCTGTTCTCCGGTCTCGCTCAGCCCGGCGTCCGCTCGGCGGCGTGGAACGGCTGCGACGACCAGGGCCGCCTCGTCGCGCAGGGCGTCTACTTCTACCGCCTCGAGAGTGAGACCGCCACCCTGACCCGCAAGGCCATCAAGGTAGATTGAGCCTGACTCATCAGTGGGTGGCACAGTGAACGACATGAAACTCCCAGCTCGCGCCACCCATTGGCAACCAGCCGAGATCCGCATCGCCGAGAACGCCGCCAAACGGCTACTTGCCGGACACTATGTCAGATTGAGCGCGGCCACTGAAGACTGCCTCGTGAGACTGCGCGACTGGTACGCCGCGCGACCGGAAGTACCGAAGTCCGACCGCGTGTACCCAAGGACCATTTCCGCGGTCCGCAACAAGGTCTACAATGCTGCGGTCTTACGCGGGTACCGAGTGTCACGGCTACTGTGGGCACCTCCGGAGCGTCGCTTGGCCTACAAGTGGGCAAAGAAGTTCCTGCGGCATCAGAAAGACCGGCCCCCGCTCGCCCGGCTCGATGCGGGCCGGGGTCTACTGGTTGAACTGTTCACAGCCGGATACGACCGAACGCTGGACGCGTGCACGATGGAGCTGGACAAGTGCCTAGAGGACATAGCGCGTGGAGCACCTCGGCGCTGCGGGCGCGGAAGCCGCGCCGTTTCGCTGCCGGCGTCAGTTCTCCCCGGAAGGACCGCGGCTCGGAGGACCGTCGCGCCGCGCAGGGCCTCTACACCCAGCGTCTCGAAGACGAGGACACCGCGGTCCCGCAAGGCCAACAAGATGGGCTGATTCCGACCAGTTCTCCGGGGCGGGACGCACATCGTCCCGCTCCTTCTGCAGTCTGACTCATCTATGGGAACTGGCAACTCATGGCCACGGCCCTGAATCCGACATTGAACCACCAAGACACCAAGAGCACCAAGCATACACCGGACATTCCCGTCCGGACCCTCTTTGTGTCTTTGTGCCTTGGTGGTGAGTTCCTATCTCGGTTCTGGGGCACGGCGCAGGCCTTGACGTTTGTGCACAGTCGGGTAGAATCCATTGGTGACGATGTCCGTGGGCGCGCACCGCCATCGGGTTCTTACGGTGTCCGCAATCCCTGAATCCGGGTATTCCCGTTTCGACACTGGCCGCAGTCGCATCCTGTGTCGGGAGGTATTCATATGAAACTTCATGTCAGTCACCGTTATCTTGTCCTGCTTGCCCTAGTGCTGCTCGGTCAGGCCGTGGCTCGGGCTGAGCCGCTCCACCCGTGCGGGTGGATTCGCGATGACCCGCGCATGGCCCCGTGGATGGTTGAGGACAAACTCGTGCCGGCCGCTCCCCGCCGCCTGAGTGTCTCGGTCGACCTGTCCAGCCAGATGCCGCCGGTCGGGAACCAGGGCTCCCAGGGCTCGTGCACCGCGTGGGCCGTCGCGTACTACCAGAAGACCCACTACGAGTGGCTGGAGCACCAGTGGAACGTGAACCAGACCAGTCACCAGTTCAGCCCGGCGTTCATCTACAACCAGATCAACGGCGGCGTAGACCAGGGCTCAGGCTCCAACGTTGCCTACGCCCTGATTGCCGACCAGGGCTGCGCGACTATGGCCGATTGTCCCTATAATCAGAACGACTACACGTCGTGGCCGTCGGAATCGGCCTATGCCCGCGCCATACCGTACCGCGGCAGTACGAGCCACTGGTTCTCGATGACCGACTCCGTGGGCATCAACAAGGTCCGGCAGCGCCTCGACAGCGGGTACACGACGGTCATCGGCATCAGTGTCTATTCCAACTTCGACTACATCGAGAACTTCAACTACACGTACTGCGTGGCCGACAAGTACGGCACCAACCGCGGCGGCCATGTCGTGACCATCGTCGGCTACAACGATACCATGACTACGCACGACGGCACCGGCGCCTTCAAACTGGTCAACTCGTGGGGCACGGGCTGGGGCCTGTCCGGATACTGGTGGATGTCCTACGTCGCGGCCACCAACGCGGAGCTCTCCGCCCAGGTCGGCCTCTACCAGGACGACCGCATCGCCTACGCGCCGACCATGCTCGGGCGCGTGCGCCTCACGCACGCGGCCCGGGACAAGATCGGCATCCGCCTCGGCGTGGGCACTACCTCCTCCCAGCTCTGGTTGAAGGACTTCCGTACGTGGCGTTCCTCGACAGCCGACCGCGCGTTCCCCAGCCACAACCTTGTCTTCGATATGACCGAAGGCGAGCCGCTGATCACCAACGGACAGACCGATTCGGTCTTCGTCCGGGCGATCGACGACGTTTCGGACTCCAAGACCGGCACCATCAATCACTTCGCGGCCACGCACCTGGCGTGGAACGCGACCGGCGTCTCCTCGGATACGCCGGTCAGCATCCCGGACTACAACGTCGCGGTCTATGCCCGGGCCAAGATCCCCAAGCTGCATGACGTCGGCGCTTGCCTGCTCATCGCACCCACCGGCACCGTGGATTCGGGTTCGTCGACTGCGCCGCAGGCCCGGGTCAGGAACTATGGCACTACCGCGGCAACGTTCCCGGTGACGTTCCGCATCGGTACGTACGCGGACACCCAGAACGTAACCAACCTGGCTGCCGGGGATTCGGTGACGTTGACATTCGACTCCTGGACCGCGACCGCACGCGGCGCGAACGCTACCCGCTGCTCCACTAGCCTCAGCGGCGACTGGTGTCCAGCCAACGACAGGAAGACCGGCTCGGTGATTGTGCGGGTGCGGGACGTCGCCTGCACGCAACTCCTCGCGCCCCCGGACACGGTTGACTCAGGCGCGACGACAACCCCGCGGGCCGTGGTCAAGAACGTCGGCACCACGAGCGAGACCTTTGGCACGCGCCTCGCCATCGGCCTTGAGTACGCAGACACGGTCTCGGTCACTCTGGGGGCGGGAAAGAGCGACACGCTGGACTTCGGTAGCTGGGGCGCGCTCGCGCTCGGCACCTTCCCCATCGCCTGCTCCACGATGCTCGCAACCGACATGAACCTGGCAAACAACGTGGTACAAGACTCGGTCACGGTCGGGGTATACACCGGCATCGCCGAGCAGACCGGGCTGCCGAGGGTCCTCTCGCTCGAACGGCCCGTGCCCGACCCGATGGGTGGACACGCCACAATCCGTTTCAGCATACCGCGCCGGGCGAAGGCAAACGTCACCGTCCGCTCCTCAACCGGCGCATTGGTTCGGGTTCTCTCCGGACCCCGCCCCCTCGCCCCTGGCACCTATTCCGTGACCTGGGACGGCTGCGACAACACGGGCCGCCGCGCGGCTCAGGGCGTCTACTTCTGGCGGCTTGAGAGCGAAACCACCACCCTTACCCGCAAGGCCATCAAGATAGACTAGGACAGTCCGAGTATTCAGGGGCGGGACGCTCAGCGTCCCGCCCCTTCAGCAGTCTGGCCGCAGGAACTGTCCGTTCACTGCCGCCTGCCTGCTGGAAACTGACAACTCATGGTCCACGGCCGCGCGGGCCTTGACGTCCGCGCACAGTCGTGTACACTGTATGTGTGACGATGCCCAGGGGCACGGGCCGCTATCGGCTTCCTGCCGATTCCGCTATCCTCGAATCTGAGTTTTCCCATTTCGATACTGACCGCCATCGTTTCCCCTGTCGGGAGGTGCTCATATGAAACTCAATGTCTGTCCCCGCTACTTTGTCCTGCTTGCCGCCATGCTGCTCGTTCAGGCCGTGGCTCAGGCTGCACCGCTCCACCCGTGCGGGCTTATTCGCGAGGACCCACGCACAGTTCCGTGGATGGTCCAGGACAAACTCGTGCCGGGCGCTCCCCGCCGCCTGAGTGTCTCGGTCGATCTGTCCAGCCAGATGCCGCCGGTCGGCGACCAGGGCCAGCAGGGGTCGTGTACCGCGTGGGCCATAGGGTACTACCAGAAGACCCACTACGAGTATCTTGAGTACCACTGGAACGATTCCCTGACCAGTCACCAGTTCAGCCCGGCATTCATCTACAACCAGATTGACGGCGGTGCCGACCAAGGCTCGAGCTCCTCCGACGCCTTCGCCCTGATTGCCGACCAGGGCTGCGCGAGCTTGGCCGACTGCCCCTATAACGAGAACGACTACACGACGTGGCCGTCCGAATCGGCCTACGCGCGCGCCATACCGCACCGCGGCGGCACGTCCCACTGGTTCTGGATGCAGGACACGAATGGCATCAAAACGGCCAAGCAGCGCCTCGACAGCGGATACACGACGGTCATCGGCATCGAGGTCTACTCCAACTTCGACAACATCGACAGCTTCAACTACAAGTACTGCGTGGCCGATACCTACGGCGGCGACCGCGGCAGCCACGCCGTGACCATCATCGGCTACAACGATACCATGACCACGCACGACGGCACCGGCGCCTTCAAGATCATCAACTCGTGGGGCACTTACTGGGGCCAGTCCGGGTACTGCTGGATGTCGTACGTCGCGGCCCGGAACGCGGTGCTCTCCCATCAGGTCGGCTACTACCTCGACGACCTCATCGGCTACTCCCCGACCATGATCGGCCGCGTCAAAATCACGCACGCAGCCCGGGACAAAATCGGGATCCGCCTCGGCGTTGGCAGCACCTCATCTCCGTTCTGGAACAAGAACTTCCGTACGTGGCGTTCCCCGAAGACCGACCGCGCCTTCCCCAACCACAACATCGTCTTCGACATGACCGAAGGCGAGCCCTACATCACCAACGGGACAACCGATACGGTCTTTGTGCGGGCGATTGACGATGTCTCGGATTCGAAGACCGGCACCATCAATTACTTCGCGGCCACGCACCTGGCGTGGAACTCGACCGGCGTATCGACCGACACGCCCGTCAGCATCCCGGACTACAACGTCGCGGTCTTTGCCCGGGCCAGAATCCTCCATACGGATGTCGGCGTCACCCAGATAGTCGCGCCGACCGGCACCGTCGACTCCGGAACGACCATCACCCCGATAGCTCGGGTCAAGAACTACGGATCGTCCAATGCCTCGTTCCCGGTCTTCTTCCGCATCGGCTCCTTCTACAACAACTCCCAGAACGTCTCCAACCTCGCGGCCGGTGACTCCGTGCTGGTATCATTCACTTCCTGGACCGCGCTGCAGCGCGGGATCCACGTCACGCGCTGCACCACCTCCCTCACGGGCGACCAGAACCACAGCAACGACGCGCTCTCGGGCTCGGTCACGGTGCGGGTGACCAACGTCGGGGTGACCGCGATTGTGGCACCGCCCGACACGGTCGACTCCGGAGCGACCATTACCCCGCAGGCGCGGGTCAAGAACTACGGCACGACTTTCGCCACGTTCCCGGCCACCTTCCGCATCGGCACAAGCTACACGAATACCAAGACCGTCTCCAACCTCGCGGCGGGCGACTCCGCGCTGGTGTCCTTCACTGTCTGGACCGCGGGACCGCGCGGCACCTATGCCACCCGCTGCACGACCGCCCTCGCGGGCGACCAGAACCACGGCAACGACACGCTGTCCGGCTCGGTCATGGTGCGGGTGAAAGACATCGGCGTCGTCAGCATCAACAGGCCGGCGGGCAGCTACGGGCAGGGGGAGATAGTGACCCCGGCCGCGACCATCCGCAACTACGGCAACGTCCCGGCGGGCTTCGAAGTCTGGCTGCTGCTTACCGACCCGACCGACTCCCTGTATTACTCCGACAGCGTCAACGTCGCGAACCTGGACACCGCCAACAACCTGGTCGTCGACGCCTTCCGTCCCTGCACTCTCCAACTGCTCGGCGACTGGACGGCCAAATGCAGCACCGCCCTCTCCGGTGACATGCGCCTCGACAACAACGTCATGACCGGCGGATTCAAGATCCGTTCGCCGTGGGTCGAGAGGGAGTCCATGCCTGGGCTGCCTTCATACCGGCCGGTCAAGGACGGTGCCTGGCTCGCCTACGACTCCGGCAGCGGACTCGTCTACGCCGGCAAGGGCAACAAGTCGAGCGATTTCTACTCATACGACATCGCCGATAACGACTGGACTTCGCTCTGCGGCATACCGCTCGGGCTTGAAGCCAAGCTTCCTCGCCAGGGGGCATGCGGCGTCGCCGACGGCTCGGGGTACATCTACATGGCCAAGGGCAACAACACCCTCGGTTTCTGGCGCTACGACATCGCCACCGACTCATGGCTGCAGCTCGCCGACGTGCCGGCCGGCGGCTCGCACCGGATGGTCAAAGCCGGGAGCGGCGTCGTGTATGTCCAGATCGGCGACAGCGGTTTCGTCTACCTGCTCAAGGGACCGACCTGTGAGTTCTACCGGTTCAACGTGGCGACCGGGACCTGGGAAACGATGCAGTCCGCCCCGGCCGGCTCGCACGCGAATTGGTACGACGGGTCGTTCCTTGTCTTCGACGGCGACCACGTCATTTATGCTCACAAGGCGAAGTATCACGAACTGTGGGCCTATGATGTCTTGAACGCCACATGGAGCAGCACGCAACGCAACGGCATGCCGTTTGTCGGCAGGGACGCCCGCAGCCGGAGGTCGGGCGGCGGCGGTGCCGGCGCCTGGTTTGAGGGCGGTATCTACGCACTTAAAGGCGGCAGCACCAGCGAGTTCTGGTGCTACGCCGCGACCGCCGATACCTGGACCGAATTCAACCAACTGCCGCCGACCGGCAGTTTCGGCAACCACAAGGTTTCCGCCGGCGGGAGCATGGTCAGTGTCGACGGTACGCTCTTCGCGCTCAAAGGCAACCAGACCAACGAGCTCTGGCGCGACTCGCTGGTGTCCCTCAAGGCGCTGCAGACTTCACGCGAAGGCGTCATGGCCGAGCAAGCGGCGAATGGCGAGTGGCGAATGGCGATTAGCCCGAATCCGCTGGCCTCCGGCTTTGCGATGCTGCGCTATAGTCTGCCGAAGGCCGGTCTGGCTACGCTCAACGTGTTCGACATGGCGGGCCGGACGGTGCTGAGCCAGACGATGGCGGTGGGCCGGACCGGGACTGCCCGGCTCGACCTGCGGAAGCTGGAAGCGGGCGTGTACATGGTGAAGGTGACGACCGAGGGCTTCAGCACAACGCAGAAGCTGGTGGTCGAGCACTAAAGATAGTAAGACAATGAGTTTACACTCGGGCGAGCGGCGTTCGGCGGAAGAAGCCACGGATTATGTCTTTTCGGCGTTGCAGTCGCCGCACGCAGGACCGGACATGGCATTCGAGGTCATGCTCGTCCGTGGCGCAGTAGTTGCCAAGCGGGGCTCCTTTGAGATGCTCCCAAACGCCTTCGTCCGCGTTGAGCTCGTAGGCGTAAGGAGGCAAGTGCTCCGCCACCAGCCGCGGGTGTGCTCTGAGCCAGTCTTTGACAAGCCGGCTGCGGTGAGTGCCGACGTTGTCCCAGAGAACGATGATCCTGCGCGAAATGTGGCGCAACAGGGCCTCCAGGAAGCGCAACACCTCGTTGCTCTTGATGCTGCCGCGCACCAGATGCAGGTACAGCCGTCCACCACGAGTGACGCCGGAAATAGCCGAGAGCTTGGGCCAACTGAATGGATGACGGATGATCGGCGGCTCGCCGCGCCGCGCCCAAGTCCGTCGGGTTGGTGGAATCAACGAGAAGCCGCTCTCGTCCACGAATATCAGGCACGCACGCCAGCGCTTGGCGTTTTTTTCACCTGGGGCCAGCGTTTCTGTACCCAACGTCGGACGGTCGCCTCATCGCGTTCGCGTGCTTGGCGAACCGGTTTCTGCCAGCTCCAGCCCCAGGACCGCAGTAACCACGGAATGAACTTGGGATGATACGATACGCCGAACTGCTCGCGCACGACGCGGGCAATGCGTTCGCCGGTCCAGACTTCAGTGCTGAAGCCGTAGGCTACCGCCCCATGTTCCAAGATTCGCTCCAGGCGGGCGCGCTGGTCGATGGTCAGCTTGGCCTTCCGGCCACATGGTCGAATCCGGGCTCTGAGTCCCGCGCCACGCGCCTGCCAGTTATACACCGTCATCCGGGATACTTCCAGCCGAAGAGCAATGTCGGTAGGCGAGACACCGGCTCTCAGCAAACCGGTGCCCTTCTGCCGCACCTGCTCCTGTTCCTGCCAACGTTTGAGCCTCATGGATCAAGCATACCGGAACAGCAGATACGTGTAAAGTCATTATATGACCATCTTTAGGACTCGGAGTCTTTCTCGGTGGCCCGCTTTTCTCCGATAGCGAGCCACTCCGCGACCGTCGCCAGCAGTTTCTCTCGCTCGACCGGCTTGTGTATGAATGCGTCGGCACCGGCCCTGAGCGCGGCCTGTTCATCCTTCTCGCTCACGCGCCCGGAGAGTATCAGGATCGGAGCCTTGAACGTCTTGTTGCGCTTGAACATCGAGCAGAGCGTGAAGCCATCAATGCCGGGCATCAATAGGTCGCAGATTGCCAGGTCCGGCGGGTCTTCGCGTGCCGCCTTGAGCGCGGCCGTGCCGTCGGGAACACTGGTCACACGGTAGCCGGCCGACTGAAGTATCTTCTCCAGCAGGAGGCGGACAGGCGCCTCGTCATCGGCCACCAGGATGCGCTTCACTGGTTCCACTCTAAGCTAGGACTGGCCGGAAGTCAAGATGCTCACCCGTCCCCGAGCCGGTCACTCCGGTCCTTTGTGTCCTGCCGGTGAAGCATCCGTTCCTAGGCCGGTGTGCTGACGACCGGGGCTTCCTGCCGGAGCGGGATGCGGAATCGGAACTCGGCCCACTTGCCCGGTTTGGAATCAGCCGTGATTTCTCCGCCGTGTCGGAGGATTATCTGGCGCGAGATGTAGAGGCCGAGGCCGGAGCCGGTTACGCCCTTATGCTCCGGGTGATGGAGCCGCTGGAATCGGGTAAAGAGCTTCTGCTTCTGTTCAGGCGCGAACCCGACGCCCTCATTGCGCACCGAGCAGAGGGCCCAGCACCGGCGGAAGTGCTCGCCTGAGTCGGCGTAGTCGAAGAAGCTCCGGCGCACGAGCCGGACCAGGATTTTCGAGTTCTCGCGGCCGTAGCGGATGGCGTTGCCGAGCAGGTTGTTAAAGACGACCTTGAGCAGCGTTGCGTCACATAGCGCAGCCAGGTCCTCGAGGTCGGTTTCAACAGTCATGCCCCGCGCTTTGGCCGCTGGCATCTGGATCTCAATCGTCGGCCGGATGACTTCCTCGACCAGGTCAACTGCCGGCGATGGGTTGAAATGCATCTCGCCCGACTCAATCTGGGACAGGTCAAGGTAGTCGCGCACGAGGTTGATGAGGTAGCTTGAGTTGGCGATCATCCGCTGGATCTTCTCGGTCTGCTGCGGGGTGAGTTTGCCGACGTAGCCCTCGGTCAGAGTCTGGCCGAGCGTCACGATGGTCGAAAGCGGCGCCTTGATTTCGTGCGCTACGAAGTAGAGTATCTGGGCATAGTTGTGCTTGGCCTGGGCTAGGTCATCGAGATACTTCACCTTCTCGACCGCGAGCGAGAGCGAGTCCGCGACCGCGAGGAAGGTGTCGATGTGGCTGGGCTGGTAGGTGTCGGGGCGGCGCGAGCTGAAGAAGAGCAGGCCGATGGCGCGGGTGCCGGCGCGCAGCGGGCACGTCAAGTTGGACATCACGCCGTCCTTCAGGATGTCCTGGGTCGCCTTGGAGTCGGGGCGGGCGGCCAGGTGCTGCTCGAGGTTGTTGATGATGCGCGGCTGGCCGGTGCGGAGGATCGGCTCGAGCGAAGAGCCTTTGAGTTCGGCCCAGTAGCCCTTGTCCACATGTTTCACCTCGGTCTCGCTCCGCACCCAGCGCGAAACGACCATTCCGGTTTCCTCGTTGTAGAACGCGACCGACATCCGGTCGAACGGAATGATGTGACGCATCGTCTCGTAGACTACGTCCAGCACCTCGAACAACGACTTGCCAGAGAACCAGAGCTGCTTCAGGTCCTCCAGCACCATCTGCACCGCGGCTTCGTGCAGCCGCCCGGATAAGTCGTTCGGGGCGGGTGCTTCCGGTTTGTCCGTCGACATCATGCCTTCGCTTTCCTCAAAGATACAAGATAGCCGCCGAAGCGCCCCAGTCAACCGCGGTTCGCTGCGGCGGCACTTGCAATCGGGCGCGTTTCTGATACACTGCATTCTTTAGGTCGCGTCCCGTACCATCCGCAACAACCCATTAATCAGACCTAAAGACAGGCAAGTGTCAAAAGGAGTTGCTATGCCGAAGGTCCTGATCGTTGACGACGACCCGGATATAGTCGATTCCCTGAAGCTCGTCCTCTCAGCCGAAGGATACGCGGTCGCAGCGGCCACGAGCAGGGAAGAAGCTATGCGTGGGGTCGAGCAAGAGAAACCCGACCTCATCATCCTCGACGTGATGATGGAGCAGCCGGACGACGGGTTCGTGGTGGCGCAGGACCTGCGCCACAAGGGCGTGAAGACGCCGATCATAATCCTGTCCTCCATCGGCCACGTAACCGGCTACAAGTTCGGCAGAGATTCCGAGATGGCGCCGGTGGACGAGTTCGTGTCCAAGCCGGTTGCGCCCAAAGACCTGGTCGCCAAGGTCAAGAAGTTTCTGAGGAAGTAGCCATGCTGGCAACTGAGAGAGAATCGCTCCGCCAGGAGATCGCGGAACTGGCGGAGAAGTACGAGCACAAGCGCGACGGGATGATGCCCATCCTTGAGGCCATCCAGGAGAAGTATCGTTGCGTCTCCGACTTTGCGATGCAGGAAATCGCCCGCCAGCTCGGTGTCTTCCCGACCGAGGTCTACGGCGTGGCTTCGTTCTATTCGTTCCTCTCGACCGGGCCGCGGGGCAAGTTCGCCATCCGGCTCTGCCGCACCCTCTCCTGTGACTTCGCGGGCAAGAAGGAAGTGGCCCGCCAGCTCCAGAACGAGCTCGGCATCGGGTTCGGCGGCACCACGCCGGACGGGCTATTCTCGCTCGAGTACTGCAACTGCCTGGGTATGTGCGACCACGGACCGGCGCTGCTCGTGAACAACGACGTGTACACGGAGGTCAGCCCGGAGTTGGTGTCGGAAATCCTCGACAAATACCGCCGGATGTTCGGCCCGGCGTCGCAGCTTGAAGAGAAGGAGGCCTCCCATGCCTAGGGCAAAGGACAAAGTGATAAGTATGAAGGACAAATGCCCGAGTTTTGTCCTTAGTCCTTTGTGCTTCGTACTTGCACCGGAGGTGCTGCATGGCTAGCGTCGTTCACGTCATGGAGCGCTACGAGGCCGGTTCGGGTGTGAAGAAGGTGCTTTCGATGCCGCGGGCCGACGTCATCCGGACCGTGCGCGAGTCCGGCATCCGCGGCCGCGGCGGTGCCGGGTTCCCGACCGCCGTGAAGTGGAACCTGTGCGCGGCGGCCCAGTCCCCGAAGAAGTTCATCGTCTGCAACGCCGACGAGGGCGAGCCGGGCACGTTCAAGGACCGGTTGCTCCTCACCGAGCGGCCCGAGGCCCTGTTCGACGGCATAACCATCGGTGGCTACGCCATCGGCGCGAAGCTCGGGGTCATCTACCTGCGCGCCGAGTACGCCTACATGAGGCCCGGCCTGGAGGCCGCGCTCGCCGCCCGGCGTGAGGGCAAGCTGCTGGGCAAGAAGGTGCTGGGCAAGGACTTCGAGTTCGACATCGAAATCCGGATGGGTGCCGGCGCCTACGTCTGCGGCGAGGAAACCGCGCTCATCGAGTCGCTCGAGGGCTCGCGCGGCGAGCCACGCAACCGGCCGCCCTACCCCGTGAACACCGGCTTGGTCGACGCGCCGACCACGGTGAACAACGTCGAGACCCTCATCGCCTGCGCGCACATCATGGTCAAGGGGCCGGAGTGGTTCAAGAAGCTGGGTACCGACGTGTCGACCGGGTCCAAGCTGCTTTCGATTTCCGGCGACTGCGCCCGGCCCGGCGTGTACGAAGTGGGCTTCGGCACTTCGGTCAGGGACATCCTGAAGCTGGTGGAGGGCGAGGGGGCAAAGGCGGTGCAGGTCGGCGGCGCATCGGGACGGACGGTTCCGGCGAAGCAGTTCGGCCGCAAGCTCGGCTTCGAGGACCTTGCGACCGGCGGCTCGATCATCGTCATCGGCCAGCAGCGGGACATGCTCGACGTAGCCGAGAACTTCCTCGACTTCTTCGTCGAGGAGTCCTGCGGCCAGTGCACTCCCTGCCGCGAGGGCAATCCCAAGCTGTTGGAGGGTGTGCACCTGCTCAAGCAGGGCCGCTGTTCCATCAGTTACCTGCGCGAGCTGCAGGGCCTCGGACGGACGATGCAGGCCGCGTCCAAGTGCGGGCTCGGCCAATCGAGCGCCAACGCGTTCCTCGACATCACCGAGCACTTCCGGTCGGAAATCCTGGGCCGCGTGCCCGCGAGCAAGGAGTAGTCCACGATGCCAAGGACGAAGTCAGAAGCTAGAAGTCAGAAGTCAGAAGTCAGAACGGCGAAGCCGGAAGCCGGCAAGCCCAACAAGGTCGCGCCGGGTGGCACGGCCCCGACCAGCGAGAAGCCGATGACTATCATTGCCGGCAGGGCCGGCGACATCGGCGGTCTCGTATCGGTGAGAATCGACGACCTCGACATCAAGGTCCCGTTCGGCACGACCATCCTCGAGGCGGCGAAGACTGTCGGCATCCGCATCCCGACTCTCTGCTACCACGAGGACCTGTGCCTCGCCGGCGTATGCCGCATCTGCTCGGTCGAGGTGTCGAAGCAGCGGACGCTCCAGACCGCCTGCACGTTCCCGATTACCGAGCCGATTACTGTCACCACGTCCAGCGGGCGCGTGCGCGCCGCCCGCCGGCACGTGCTCGACCTCCTGCTGTCCAAACACTACGGCGAGTGTTACACCTGCCTCCGCAACAACAACTGCGAGCTGCAGGCGCTGGCCAAGGAATACGGCGTGGACTTCTTCCGCTTCGGCCACCTGGACAAGCCCCGCTTCGAAATCGACCGCTCCAGCTACTCGGTCGTGCGCGACATGAACAAGTGCGTTCTCTGCCGCCGCTGCGTCCGTACCTGCATCGACCTCCAGTCGGTCGGCGTGCTGACTGCGGCGCACCGCAGCGACCGGACGAAAATCGAGACGTTCGGGGACCGTCCGCTGGCCGACGTCATCTGCATCAACTGCGGCCAGTGCATCAACCGCTGCCCGACCGGCGCGCTCAGGGCCAAGGACCCGTCGGACGAGATCTGGGCCGCGATTGACGAACCGAAGAAGCACGTCGTGATGCAGACCGCGCCCAGCCCGCGCGCCGCAATCGCCGAGGAGTTTGGGTTCGAGGCCGGTATCTCGATGACCGGCGAGATGAACACCGCGCTGCGCCGCGCCGGGTTCGACATGGTCTTCGACACCAACACCACGGCCGACCTGACCATCATCGAGGAGGGTACCGAGCTCCTGACCCGGCTGTACAAGGCGCTGGTCAAGAAGGAAGAGGCGTTCTTACCCCAGTTCACCTCCTGCTCGCCGGGCTGGGTCAAGTTCATCGAGCACTTCTACCCCGAGTACCTGCCTTACATGTCGAGCTGCAAGTCGCCCCAGCAGATGTTCGGCGCGCTCATCAAGACCTACTACGCGCAGAAAAAGAACATCAACCCGGCCGACATCGTCACGGTCTCTTTGATGCCATGTTCGGCCAAGAAGTTCGAGGCGAACCGGCCCGAGATGCGCTCCTCCGGGTACAAAGACGTGGACTACGGTCTGACCACCCGCGAGACCGCGCAGATGATAAGAGAGGCGGGCATCGACCTGCCGCACATGCCCAGGTCCCACTTCGACCTGCCGTTCGGCGATGGCTCGGGCGCCGGGCTTATCTTCGGCGCCTCGGGCGGCGTGATGGAGGCGGCGCTGCGGACCGTGGTTGAGGTCGTCACGGGCTTGAAGGCCGAGCAGGTCTTTACTGATGCCAACGTCGTCCCGGTGCGTGGGTTCGAGGGCGTCAAGTACATGGAAATCAAGGTGCCGCAGACCGGGCCGATGCTCGACCTGTTCAAGCCTCTCATCAAGAAGGGCAAACTGGGCAAGGACTGGGCCTGGCT
>Ga0315277_10000663_pt1 | contig 53809 bp, 44 predicted proteins | sample YL17G05_15_MG_FD_203695 | JGI IMG/M metagenome (GOLD analysis project Ga0315277, IMG submission 203695) | Sediment microbial communities from Yellowstone Lake, YNP, Wyoming, USA - YL17G05_15 | ecosystem: Environmental > Aquatic > Freshwater > Lake > Sediment | place: USA: Wyoming | collected... | reverse complement strand
ATCAAGGCAAAACCTACACCTCGCCAAACGTGCCCGTACAAATCACCGACTTCAAAACTAGCTACGCATACATCAAAGGATAGAATATAGCCTCTGCTTTTTCCTTGGCGAGCTCAAATTTCGTGTTTTTCTACACTTGACGGTGCCGCATTTCCCACAATCGATCACTGGCAACGGACTCGAAATCTTAGCGCGCGCGCTCTAAGAGCACGCGCTAGAACCATAGTCGCTTAGGACTGAATCGGTTCCGATCGATCTCTAAACATCTCCATGTCCTTCAGAACAATTCTGATTTCGCGGTTGGAGATGGCGTAACCGCGCAAAACGACGTGTTTTCGAAATTTGTCCATGTAACATTTGTGAAATCTTAAACCTAACTGGTGAGAAAGTTTTTCGATAGAAAGAACACTCTTCAATTAGGCTTCCCCCGAAACATGTCTTGAATGTGAAATAGTCTATTCCCTGCACTCGTTCTCTTCTAGCAGGAAGATGATAAAGTTTGAAGACTGAAGATCCAGCGACTTCCTTGCTCCACTTGATTGAGTGCCAGAAAAGCAGATGGTTTGGATGGAGGTTCCAGAAACGGTTAAGAGAACAGGCAATATAAGGAACTGATTGTTCACCATAGAAAGTATTAAGAATCCCTGCAATCGGTATGTTCTTCCACCAAGCCAAAAAGAACTTCGATTTTCCTCTAGGCTCGAGCTCTTTCCAGAAAGCTTCAAACATGCGATAAGGAGAAGGCTGAAAGCCTCTTCGATTGCACGTGTCTCGGTAGATTCTATGGAAATCGCGTAGTTCCATTTCATTTTTGATGCCCTTCACCTCAACCCCTTCCTCAATCGCTCTTTTTATGTTTCTTCTCGCGAAACGTCTGACACCCTTCCACAAAAAATCTACGTCACTTTGGAGATCGATAATAACTGAACATTCTCCTTTTGCCTCTGTTTCACTGATGTAACCGTTTCTACAAAAAATCTCATAGTTGTGCGGAAAAGGAAATGGAGCTGTAATATCGAGTGTAACGGCTCTCTCTGCTTTCAACCTGGAATGCAAACGTTCAAACAACTGATCCAAGATCTCCGGATCCAGGCTTTCTTCGATGCAATGAACGACTGGTCCGCAAAGGACCCTATAGCAAGGCATGAGACTATGATAAAATCGCAGATTCTGAGGAGCAAAGGCTAGAATGCTTGCCTCACTCCCATGTTTCTGAACTCTCAGCAGAATTGTTCTCCAACCAGTTAGACGCAAAACGGCCTCAAAACATTGACTTTGAAAGAAATTCCCAAGAATGGACCCGGAAGCGTAGAGAGCGCGGTCGGAAGAATAGCCTGGGTACTGTGCATGTTGCATACTCGAATCTGAGTGCTGTCAACGATAAATACTCTATTACGATTTCCGATACGTGTACTTCTAGCGTAGCGCGCACTTTCGACCAAACAATCTCAACGATTTTCGAGAGAAGAAAAGTAGGGTTGTTTGCTGCTATCCTCTAATGTAAGCGTAGCTTGTTTTGAAGTCATAGATTGGCACGGGTACGTCTGTTGAGGAGTATGTTTTGCCTTGGTATGCTATCGTGTAGGCCGTGATGTTTCCTGTGTCTCGGGCGGCTCGGTCGTAGACTTTCACCCACCACGTGTTTGTTGAGGACGGGGGTAGGTATGCATTGGCGGGTGAGAGGTCGACGTAGAGGTCGAGGTCGGCGGTGTTGCCGCCTGTTCCGTTCCAGAGTCTTGTAGACCACAGTGGCGCGGAGATGCTGCCGATTCCTGTGTCCACTATCAAGTCGCCGATGTAGGTGTGTTGAATGTGGATGTGAGCTTTTGGTGCCGTGGGTATGTAGGCGTAGCTGGTTGTGAAGTCCGTGACTGGGACGGGAACGTCTGTTGAGGAGTATGTGGTGCCTTGACACGTGATGTTGAACGAGACTATGCGACCGGTGTCTTTCGCCGCCGCGTCGTAGACTCTTAGGAACCAATTGTTGGCGTTGCTGGGCGGCAAGTAGGCTTGCGCGGCGTAGAGGTCAACGGTCAGGTCGAGGTTGTGTGTGCTACCTCCGGCCCTGTTCCAGAGTCGCGTTGACCACTTTGGGTTGGACGGGTTGCCGACGCCGAGGTCGACGACTAGGTCACCGATCCAAGTGTGTTCGACGTAGATGTGGGCTGAAGCGGTGTTCTGCTGGGACTTCATGAGGATGAGTCCGATGTGCGGGTTCACGGTCAGTGGGGAGTTGACGGCTGTCCCGTTGAGCGTCGTGTAGTTTCCGGTCAGAGTGACCTGATAGGGCTGGAACGCGGGGTTGACTAGAATCCTTGCCTTAGTGAAGTCTCTCGCGTAAACGTGGGTTCCAGAGACGACGTAGTACGGGTTCAAAGGTGAGCCGAGATCCAGGTTGAAGAGGCTCTGCGGGTAATCCTGCATTCCGTAGGCGCTTCCGTCGCCGAGAAGCGGGCAGTATTGAGTAAAGTTTGTGGCCGCGAGAAAGAGCGAGGCGAACGTGAACGTGATGTACTGATCCTGCGTGCACTCCGTTGGAAGTGTGGGGTTATTTGCGTGTGACATGCCCGCGAGCAATATCTTGTTGCTGCCGAGAAAGCTGTTCTCCAGCCACACAACGTAGTCGACGCTCTGTTTCCACCTCGTTTCCGAGTACCACTGGGCGTATTCATCGTTGCTGAACAGGTACTCACTCACCACGCCATCGATTTGAGCCTTCTGAAGCATGTCTGCCAGCCCAGCGGTGTAAAACCTGTTGCCATCGATCACACCGTTGCAGATCAAGAGCTTCGGGTAGATAGTGTCCTTGACCGTTTTGATCAAAGCAAGCTGGTCGGCCACAAAATCCGCGTTTGTGTAGGCTTGTCCAGTTCTCGGGTTGATAGGAGGCCCAGTTGTTCCCGAGGTCACCGTGGTGCCCCAGAACCCCCAGAAGATCGAGTTGTACAAGTTGCGATCAGCGTAGACGCCGTCAAAACCGTACTGGTATAAGTATCCTTTTATCCAGTTGGCCACCCACTTCTGGTAGTCGGGGTTACCCTTGTCGACCACTACTCCATTGTAAATGGTGTCCCGGATTACCGAGCCGTTTGCGTCCTTCATCAACCAACCATTGGTTACAAACAGTTGGTATTCGGTGGCGTCTGGTTTGATTGTTCGCATGTTTCTATACAGCAGGCATATCATCTCCGACCTCAATTGATGAATCTTCTGCACCTTGCCCGTCTCTGCAACCTCAATATGGCAAATGTACATGTCCGCCTTCTGCGCGTACACCTGAGGCGAGTAGCCGTAATATTCCGTGAAAGCTCTCTTCATGGACGTGCTGCCGGCGCCTGCTTCCACCGGTGACACGTTTGGAGAAGCCTGCGGAGCCGACAGTAGAACAACGAGAAGCATCGGCAAAAAGATCAACTTGTTAACTCTCACACTATCACCACGCCTTCACGCCCGCACAACGATGCCCGCGATGTTCGACGGAAGTGGAAACCACTGAAGATTTGCCCAAACCAAACTGAACACAAGATCGTTTCGTGAGGCCGCCTCTCCCTTAATGAGACAGATTGCTCAGCTAGCGGTTAACTCGTGCCGACGCTTATAGGGCTATCGTAGGTGGAATAGATGGTCTTGCCAGCTAAGCCGTCGACATGACTGAGCAAAGAAAACTACATTCCAAGGACCAAATAGCGCGTGCGATACCGTAAACTACGGAATTAGGAAGAGGTTGTCCGAGAGACAACCTACACACAACACAATAAGAGAACCAACATAGGCAGTGTACACCTCTCCTAGCGCAAGGTGAAAAAGAGCATGAATAAAAAACTCATGTTGGCGACGCTGATTGCCCTGGCAACAGCACTAGTCGGAGCTACAATAAGTAATTCTGTCGGAATGAACATTACTCAAGCTGGAACTTCGCAATACATTGCAATCAAAGTTGCCTTCCACATCCACACAAGCTACAGCAACGACCCACCGTATGACATTTGCACTTTAACTCCCGCACAGGTAATAGATGCGTACCATGCCTGTGGCTATAATGCTGTAGCTATCACAGACTACAACTCAAAGTCTGGTTCGTGGGCTGGAATAGCAGAAGCTCAAGCCGAAGCAAGCAAATTGGGAATGATAGTGATTCCAGGAGAGGAATACATCAGCCAATTCCCACTTGGAAATGGACAGGTAGTATGGAAGCACGTCACCTCGTTATTCCTCACTGTTCAACTCTCAAACGTTTATGGTTATTACAAGACCAATAGCATACAGGGAATCTTCGACCAGATACACGCGCAAGGTGGACTTGGAATAATAGCTCACAGTTGGCAACTGAACGGAAACGTGGTGTGCGGAACATCAAACTCTCCATGGTGGTCGTGGAGAAATGCAACGTGTATAGATGGTTGGGAGATAGAGAATTGGGGGCCAGGTATGAACGCAGATGAAATCGCCAACGTCATCGGAAGAGGAAAAATCTACATCGCCAGCCACGATTTCCAGTCGCTGCCAGTCCCAGCACAGGAATACAACGTCCTCTATGTCACCAGCTTCACTCTGGATGGAATCAAAGATGCTCTCGTCAACCAACGGAACGTAGTCTACTACTATGGGCAAGTATTTGGGTCAAAAACGGCATTAAACATATTTTATGGGCTCTCAAAATAAGCGCGGCGTGCGCATTGAAACAAACAACGGTTTTTGATGGGAAAAAGTAACAATTTTGAGGTAACAATCAGCAACTTTCCCATTTTTTCCCTTATTTCCAAAGAGACAATATAGCGCGTGCGCGCATACGGAAATAAATAGCGCGTCGACCATGCCTTCATTGGGAGATGAAAAAAATTGGGTCTAGACGATAATTCCATTGAGCCCTGCCATTTGACGACGGTTTCGGAGATGAACCGGCACGTCCGCGGAGAACCAGTTCGACATTTTTCGCTTCAGAACTACGCCAAGCGTAAGGTGAATTGACGTGAGAAGAACGTTAATTGTATGTTCGATTGCGTTGATAATGCTAGTCTCCTCGCTCTATTCCGTCTCGAATTTCGCGTCTGGGTCTTATCTCTTTCAAGACGGTTTTGAGTCGGGAGACGCGTCAAATTGGACCAAGATCTCCAAGGACAGCAGCGCCGTGTGCCAAGTGACCAACAGCACATCCAAAGAAGCATCGTACTCTCTCAGGGTTTCAACCACGGTAGCTAACTCTTGGTCGTACATTTACAAAACATTGTCCACGGGTCAAGTCAGCTTCTACTTCAGTTGGAGCATGTATTTCACTTCAATACCGAGTCGAGACTCTGCTCGTTTGTACTTCGTCAGAATAAAGAATTCTGCAGATCAGAGCTTGGTTAGCATGGATCTGAACTGGTACAACAGTACAGGATTAAGGCAAAGACTTCTCATGTATCAACCGAACATCTCTAACGAAGTTGCTTCAACGCTGACTACGGGTCAATGGTACTGGTTCCAAATCAACTACACGGTTGGTTCCGCCGGAGGAGGTGCAGATTTCTGGGTCAACGGTGTAAAAGCAAATTCACTTCCTAACGTAAACAACACTGGACTGGGGCAACCCGTGACGACGCAAGTAGGAGTGTACTGGGGCTCTGGAGACACTTTCGGAGCGTACGTAGATTCATGCGTCATCGACAGCTCGTACGTGAACGCTGGAACAACACCGTCTCCACCGACTCCACCCTCCACGTCAGCGTCACTTGACGAGAACAGATACATCGTCTGGTGCTACAACAGCACGCACTACGCGGCAATGAACATGACCAGTTCGATCGTCGATTGCATAAGCACGAACGCCAGCGCGGTCATAAACAACGCGATCGGCAACCTGTCATATCCGTGGCCGGGCGGTGGAATAGTTCACATAATGGCTGGACTGTACAGTTTGACCGCGCCCATAAACGTTAGAGGCCGGCTCACGCTGGAAGGAGACGGGCCCGAGAGCACGGTGCTGCGAGTGACCCAGGGGTCAAACTGCAGTGCGATACAATTCACTGGACCCAAGTCGGAAAACGAGTTTTTCATGGTGATCAGAGACTTGCAGCTTCACGGTGAACCCAACGATACTCTGGGCACAGGTATCATGTTGGACTCGACGGGCTATGGCATGGCTGACTGGGTGCTTGAGAACGTGTTCATCCAGCGCTTCCCAGTAGACGACCTGTACTTCAACTCGTACAACGGGTGGGCAGCGAAAATCGTCACGTGCACGTTTGAGCACGCTGGACGATTTGCCATCTACAAGAGCGACGGAGAAGACGAACGAATAATCGGAAACAAGTTCCTCTACAACACAAACGGAATCTACCTCGGCGAGCGCCACGGCACATTGGCGGTTGTTTCGAACAACTTTTTCTACGAAAACACGGGATTCGGCATATGGATCAACGGCTCCTCAAACGCGATTTCGGGCAACACTTTCTTCGAAAACAGCGTGGGCAACAACAAGAGTTCCGACGACATATACGTTCAAACCGGATCAGGCAACCAGATGACCGGGAACGTCTTCGCGGGCGGAACAGACGTGAGACACGCCGTTAACATGGACTCGTCAGCAATAAGCAACAGCATCACCGGAAACAGTTTCAACTCAGCATTCAATTCAGGTCCCATTCTCAATTCGGGGACGGGCAACTTGATAACAGACAATGTCGGCTTCGTTACCGAAAACAGCGGTTCAACGGCCTCATGCGTCAACGGCACATGGATAGCTGACGGATTGGCTGGAGCGCCAAACGGCCAATGCGAACTGAGGGTCAACGGCTCACGCATCGTGAACAGCACCTGCTACCTTCTCGACCCAACGGTAATCACCGAAAACAGCACCCACGTCCAAATCGAATTCCTTTGCAGCAACAACGGTGCCCTTGCACCGGTCAGCAACACGGAAGCCAGGACGATCCTATGGTACTTTGAGTACAAGCCATGAGCGCCCGCGCGCGCCGAGCAGAGGCTGCGAAACGAGAAGGCACCGAGGAAATGTAGTAGTTGACCCAGTACATGCTTGTAAAAGCCGCTCGTTGCGTTGCCAAGCAACAACAGAATATCAGATTGACGACGCCAGTCCAAATGGAGAAGAGCCCACACGTCTTTCGCGTGGTTTCAAGCTTGGGTAGAAGATTGTTTCATAAGTCTTAAAAGATTACAGGCTGAGGATACTTGGGAGAGAAGGACAGAGTGTTTTTTCCCAGAGACATTAGGAAAGTTCGCGATAGCATCGTCATCATTGCGATTTTATTAGTGGCCTCAGTAGCCGTTATGATGCAGGCTAAGTCAGTATTTGCAGCAACATGGGATCCGACCTTGGGCTGGGACTTCGAGTGCCACAGCAACACTCACCCGAGCTTTACCGGACTGACTCAGGCCCAGATGCGCTCGGAGCTGGAGCAAGTTAATGCCGCTTTCCAAGCACACGGTTACTCCCCGCCTCAGCACTTTGCCTACCCCTACGGAGACTACAGTCCCACAGTCGAAAGCGTGCTTGCCCAGTACAGGAAGACCGCAAGAATGGTGTGGGGGAATATGATGACGTACCCCGTGACAAACTGGTACGAGGTGATGGCTGCACAATTGGTCCGCACGACAACCTGGAGTCAGATCACCGGCTGGATAGACAGCTGCGTCGCCAAGAAGGCACTGCTGAATATATTCACCCATGACGTTTCTTCAAACCCGTCTGAATATGGCTGTACACCTGCGATGCTCACCCAACTGTTGGACTATCTGGTTCAAAAACAAAACGCTGGTCAACTGACGGTCATGACGATGGCCCAGGCATACGACTACTGGAGCACCGCCACCGCGGGCAAGGCAACCGTGGTGGTCAGTTTCGATGACGCTCACGAAAGCGACCACACGGTGGTGTACCCGCTCTTCGAAGCACGCGGGTTGAAAGGCACAAGCTACATCGTCACGAGCTACATAGATCAACCAGACCAGTTGACTTGGGACGAGATAGCAAAGATGAGAACCGCCCCCTCAGCGCACATATACATCGAGCACATGTACCGCGGAGATCTAGTCGTGGACGTCGGCGTCGGCAACACGGCTTCGCCCCTATGGTCGAAACAGGTTTGGAACCGCCAGGGAGGAAGCGCCGACAACCTCGACCTCACCGTTGACCTTTCCACAGCCACCGCTTATTTGCCCCCTTCCAACACTTACAAGTGGTTCCTCAAGGTCTATGATGCCGCTGCCGGCGATCAAGGGCGAATCACTCAATTCACGGTAACCTACAAGGGCAAGGCCTACTCTTCAACAGATGTCCTCGTACCGATCAGTGACTTCAAGACGAGCTACGCGTACATTCCATCGCAAACAGCGTCTGCACCTGCCGCGAAAGTCTACATCGAACACACTTGGGTAGGTGACCTGAACATTACGATAGGCTGCGGAGATCCTTCAAACCCACTATGGTCAAAGCTGGTCTGGAACCGCACCGGAGGAAGCCAGAAGAACCTCACGTTGACCGTTAACCTGTCGGCCGCTGTTGCTTATCTTCCGCCCACAAACACTTACCGCTGGTACCTCAAAGTCTACGACGCTGCCGCGGGAGACATGGGCCGCGTAGTGACATTTAACATAACCTACCAAGACAAAACGTACTCTTCAACGGAAGTCCCGGTTCCAATCAGCGATTTCAAGACGAGCTACGCATATATTCCAAGCTCAGCTCAAGCACACGTTTACATTCAACACACTTACCGCGGAGACTTGATAGTTGACATCGGTGTCGGCAACACATCGACGCCACTGTGGAGCAAGCGCGTCTGGAACGGAACAGGCGGAAACGCCACGAACCTCGACCTGTACGTCGACCTTTCCGGCCAAACACTCTACCTGCCGCCCTCCGCAACCTACTCGTGGTGGGTGAAAGTCTACGACAGAGCCGCGGGAGACCAAGGACAAATCCTGACCTTCACCATAACGTATCAAGGCAAAACCTACACCTCGCCAAACGTGCCCGTACAAATCACCGACTTCAAAACTAGCTACGCATACATCAAAGGATAGAATATAGCCTCTGCTTTTTCCTTGGCGAGCTCAAATTTCGTGTTAGTGCGCGGGAGACAATATACCCTGATCCAGCTGGAAACCGCGTACGCTCTTGCATGCATGCTAGATTGTTGAGAAGCCAGCTACTTCTTGGACAATAGATTATGTCGCCGTATTACATTGTTTAAGGCTATGAACACGGATGGATCAACACTGGGGTGTGCGAGAGATTTTCCTAAATTGATAAAGCATAACTTCTTTCAAAGCTTGGATTTCCGGAGGGTTCTCGAGTCGATTGGTTGGGAAACAATCTACTTTGAGTCTGAGACAGGTAGACATCATGCGTCCGTTTTGGCGTTTCCCCAACCGTTTTCCCCAGATGGTATCCCAGTTTACGCAGTTTACAGTCGCATTTTTCCCTCTTACAGGGTTTTCTTTGGACCATGCATACGTCCTTTCAGTATGGATGCGGATCCTGAGGTACTAGACTCACCCTTGAAAGGACTGTGTGCCGCTGCGAGGCATCGAGGAGCCTTCCACTTGGAAGTCAGAACTCCCTTTCCTTCTGCGTATGGATCTGAAGTCTTCCGTAGGAATGGCTTTGCCAGAACTCACTTCAGGGGGGTCAGTATTCGGTATACATCGATCTTGAGAAGGATCTGGAAACTCTCTGGAAAGAAATGAGAGCGGTTACTAGACGCAGCATAAAAAAGGCAGTTGAGAAGGGAGCTGAAGTCCGAGGTATTGAGACAGAGCAAGAGCTGCACGAGTTCCACAGGATTTACCTAGACACCAGCACTCGAAGAGGCTTCAACCCTCTTCCCTACCGCCTCTTCAAGGAGCTCTGGACCCAGCTTGAACCGAGGGGTCTTGTCAAGTTCTTTATCGTCTTCTGGAGGAAGAGACCCATTGCTGGAATCTTAAACACTTTCTATCAGGAACAGTCCGTTCCTTATGTTGCGTGTTCTTTGAGCAGATTCTGGAATCTTCATCCGAACCATCTGCTTTTCTGGCGCTCTATAGAATGGAGCAAAGAGGTTGCTGGTTCATCAATTCTCAACATTTGGCACTTACCTCAGAAGAAGGATCAGACGGAATCGGTGGACTACTACACGTTCAAGACGTCCTTCGGCGGGATTTTGATTGAGGAATGTGCTTTTTACCACAAGATCGTATCGCGCACAAGGTTCAAGATTTTTCAACTTTTAAACAGCAGTCTACCAAGAATGCCAAAATGGTTTAATCCACAATCTGCCCAGAACGTGTTGTAGTCGGAGCCAGAAAATCATAAGCGCGAGCGCGCGCTCCCATACGGCTCCGCAGAGGAATCTTCTAGAACTGTGTACCAGCAGTTCTTTTAAGTTCATGAGTCGTTAGCCTATCGGGTGAACATTCCATTAGTGTTCCGAACGAAAATGCGGTGACCGTTTTTTGAGAACTCTCTCTGTTCTCTTGATCTTTCTGCTAGCTTTTTCCGCAATTGGAGTCTTACCCTTGGCGCGGTCCCAGCAATCCGACTACGTGGTGATCAAGGCCGCTTTTCACCTTCACACCTCTTACAGTCTGAGCGAGGGAAACCTGACTCCCACGCAGCTCGTTGACGCTTACGCGGATGCAGGCTACAACTGCATCGCGTTGACGGATCACAGCAGTGAACTCAACGCAAGCTCCTTCTCAGCAGAGATGGCTGAAGCCAAGGCTGAGGGCGCGATCCGTGGAGTAATCGTGATTGCCGGTGAAGAAATCGTAAGTCAGTTTCCGATGCAAAACGGATCAGTCGTCTGGAAACACGTCCTAGGCTTGTTCATGACTCAATACATAGCTGAAGTGAACTCGACCTACAAGAATAACGAGGTGCAATACTATTTTGACGCAATTCACGGTCAAGGCGGCTTAGGCATCGTCGCTCACAGTTGGCAACTCAACGACCAAATCGTGTGCGGATCCTCAGCCAGTCCGTGGTGGCAATACATAAACTCCTCTTTCATAGACGGCTGGGAGATTTTCAACTGGGGCCCCGGCATGACAGAGGACGAAATAGACAGCGTGATCAACCGCGGCAAAGTCTACGTTTGCTCCCACGACTACGGCGGCAACGGTCCTGTGCCTACATGGGAATACAACATTCTCTATTGTCCGAACAATACAGAAGCCGGGGTCGAAGACGCACTTATCAACCAACGCAATGTCGTCTACCACTACGGCAACATCTACGGGTCACAGCAAGCCTTGAGCCTGTATGAACAGCAGCACCCAATCGCTGACCTCACGGTTCAGCACAGTTATCTAAGCGACCTAGAAATCACCGTCGGCGTCGGGTCACCCTCTACTCCTTCATGGTCTACGTTAGCATCAAATCGCACCGGCGGGAAGGGACCAGGATACCTAGACTTGACCGTGGACCTGACCGGCGCCGAATTTTACCTGCCCCCATCCACCAACAACACATGGTTCCTCAAGATCTACGACGGAGCCACTCGCGATCAGGGTAACATCACGAGCTTCACGATCACCTATCTGAACCAAACCTACATGAGCCAAGACGTGCCCGTCGGCATTTACGATTTCCAAACATGCTACGTCTACATCCCTCCTGCCCCGATCGTGCCGGTTGCTCACATCTCGATCAGTCACAGTTGGCTCAGCGACTTGAACATCACCATCGGTGTCGGATCGCCTTCTGCTCCGTCGTGGTCTCAGCTTCTGTGGAATCGCACAAGCGGGAAGGGACCTGGATACCTGAACTTGACGGTTGACCTAAGTAGCGCTGTCGCTTTCTTGCCTCCCTCGAACTCGAGCATATGGTTTCTCCGTGTCAACGACAATGCCACTGGCGATCAGGGTAACATTACCAGCTTCACGATCACCTATCTGAACCAAACCTACATGAGCCAAGACGTCCCCGTGGCCATCTACGACTTCCAAACGTGCTTCGCCTCTATACCTGACCCTCCCGCGCCGCTCGTCCCCACCGCAACGATATCAATCAAGCACTCTTACATCGGCGACCTTAACGTCACTATCGCTGTGGGATCACCCTCCGCGCCTCTGTGGTCAAGACTTCTCTGGAATCGCACAGGAGGTAGAGGATCAGGATACCTCAACATGACTGTCGACCTCTCCGATGCCGTCGCCTATCTGCCTCCCGCGAACACCAGCCTATGGTTTTTGAAGGTGTACGACGGGGCAGCTTCTGATCAGGGTAACATTACCAGCTTCACGATCACCTATCTGGGCCAAGTCTATGCGAGCCAAGACGTGCCTATGCCGGTGCTCGACTACCAAACGAGCTATGCGTACATACCACCAGCTCCACCCGCACCACCCGCTCCTACTGCGAACATATTGATCGTTCACAGCTGGATCGGTGACCTGAACGTCACAATAGGCGTCGGATCGCCCACTGCCCCCTCATGGTCACAACTGCTCTGGAACCGCGCCGGCGGCAAAGGACCCGGGTACCTCAACTTAACCGTTGACTTGTCTGCAGCCGTTGCTTACCTGCCCCCTACAAACACCAGCCTATGGTTTTTGAAGGTGTACGACGGGGCAGCTTCTGACCAGGGTAACATTACCAGCTTCACGATCACCTATCTGAACCAGACTTACGTGAGCCAAGACGTGCCCGTGCCGGTGCTCGACTTAAAGACGTGCTACGCGTATATACCTCTGGCTCCTGCTGTTTCTCCTGTCCCAGTTGCCAACATCTCGATCCAACACACGTATCTCAGTGACCTAAGAGTAACGATCGGCGTTGGTCCGCCTTCTAACCCGCTGTGGTCTCAGCTCCTGTGGAATCGCATAGGCGGGAAGGGACCTGGATACCTGAACTTGACGGTTGACCTAAGCGGCGCTGTCGCTTTCTTGCCTCCCTCAAACTCGAATACGTGGTTCCTAAGCGTCTATGACGGTGCCGCTCTCGATCAGGGTAACATCACCAGCTTTGTCATCACCTATCTTGGCCAGACCTACGTGAGCCAAAACGTGCTTGTGCCGATTCTCGACAACCAAATGAGCTACGCATACATAAAGGGTTGAATTCCTCTCCTTTCTTTCTACCGAGACGCGCGCGCCCTGCTTTTGAACTACAGAACTACACAGTTTTGTCTACTTTGTACGAGAACGTTTCTGACCTGCTGCCAAGCTACACTTCGCTTTCAGCCAACTACAACTCTCTACTGGCAAACTACAACTCGCTGTTGGCAGACTATAATGCATTATCTACTAACTACAATTCGTTGTACACGAACTACAACAACCTTCAAGCTCTGTACGGCCTGTTCCTTGCGAATCAGACCAGCCTACTGGGGAGCTACAGCACCCTAAGCTCCAGCTACAACGCTTTGAAGACAAACTACGACAACCTCTCAACAACCTACAGCGATTTGAACGCGCGCTACAGCAGTCTGCTCGGTGACCTAGCCACGGCCAAGATATTGAGCTACATCTTCGTGGTGACGACGATCATGTTGGCGGTCGTGACTGCCTATCTCATACTGAGAAAACCGAGGCTGGGTTCGAAGACCAGATAGGTCGCGAGTCCCCGCGAGAGAATCGTGGCTTTGCCTTAGCGACTTAGTTTACCCGGAAATGATTGCGTAACTGGTTTTGAAGTCACTTATTACCGGTGTATCTGGCGACGTGTAGGTCGCGCCTTGGGACATTATCGTGAAGGCCACTATTTGTCCCTGATCACCCTTACCGCCGTCGTAGACCTGCAGGTACCATGTCAGGTTCTGGGACGGAGGTAGATGGTTTACTGCGTCCATGAGGCTAACGGTCAAAGTCAGGTTCTGTGTGCTGCCGCCGGTTCTGTTCCAGATGAGTTGAGACCAGAGTGGAGCAGTCCAAGGTGTTTGAGAAGATCCCACTCCGATCGTTACGTTTAGGTCTCCGATGTACGTGTGCTGGATGAAAATGTTTGCGTGTGGGGCGCTGGTCGGCACGCAAGCGTAGCTCGTCTTGAAGTCGTAGATCGGCACGGGGACGTCTGGGCTGACGTAGGTCGTGCCGTTGTAGGCAATGGTGAAACTGGTGATGTTACCCGTATCGCCAGCAGCCGCGTCGTACACCTTCAAGAACCACCTTGAAGCGTTCGAAGGAGGCAAGTACGCCAGAGCAGCAGACAAGTCGACTGTTAAGTTGAGGTACCCAGGTCCCTTTCCTGAGGGACGGTTCCAAACGATTTGGGACCACAGCGGAGCGGAAGGCGAGCCCACGCCGATGGTGATGTTCAGGTCACTGAGATACGTATGTTGAATGTAGATGTTTGCAACTGACGGAGGCGGCGACACTGGAAGCATTGGTATGTACGCGTAGCTTGTTTGAAAGTCATAAATCGCCACCGGAACATCCGAACTGACGTAGGTTGTACTGTTGTACGTAATCGTGAAACTCGTAACATTACCCGTATCGCCAGCAGCCGCGTCGTACACCTTCAAGAACCACCTTGAAGCGTTCGAAGGAGGCAAGTACGCCAGAGCAGCAGACAAGTCGACTGTCAGATTTAGATAGCCTGGTCCTCTGCCTCCTGTGCGATTCCACAGGAGCTGAGACCACAGCGGGGCAGAAGGAGAACCGACGCCGATAGTCACGTTCAAATCCCCGATGTACGTGTGTGTGATTCTGATGCTTGCAACCTGAGACATGCCCGGATTGATCACTGTCAAGGTGTTTGAGAGTTTCGTTGCGCCGTCTTGGTACCCATCATTTGGGGTTACTGCACATTTCCACGTGTCGAAGCTTGATGTTTCGTTGCTGACCAATGTAGAGTTGCTGCTGGACCCGTACCTTGTTTCTGAGTACCGCTGGAGGATCTGTTGGGGTGAAAGGGCACGCGTATAGATGCGCACCTCGTCCAGCGTCGCGTTGAGCCAGTGGCTTGGATCGGATCCTGCGCTACGCATGCCGCCGATGTAGACATCTTCGTCGCCTGGTCGCGGAGTGACGTTTTCGATTACGCCTGAAAGTGCCTTGCTTGACGTGAGTGTACCGTTAACGTGTATCTTTAGACCATCTCCAGATTTGTACGTGCAGACGACGTGGTGCCATCTATTGGGGGATAGTAGGGTTGTGTCGTTTAGGACATACCACATTCCGCCGTTCGTGGTGATTCCCCAGAACAGTTTGTTGGCTGCTGATGACTGGAAGCCGACCATGTAACTCGGGCTTGCCGTAGACGTTCCTACCCATATCTTCTTTGCGATGATTGTCGATGAGGTGTGGAGGTCTGATGGTTTTATCCAGAATTCGAGTGTTATCGCCGACCATGTTCCGTCGCCTAAGCCCGGGTTGTCTGCGACTCGTATGTAGTAGTTTGTGTCGAAAGTGTAGGCGCCCCCGACAATACCATTTCGCCAAACAGGGCTCAGATAAAGTGTATTCTGGGTGCCTGCCTGGTATATGGCTCCGTCGTTTTGGTTGCCCGAATAGTCCTTTGCCACCGTCGTGTAGCTTGCATTCGTGTCGAAAGGCATGTTCAGTGCGGTTATGGAAGCGTTGTTTCCGTACCAGTTGTAGATGTTTGTCACGCTGTTGCCGTCTTGATCGGATGTAGACTGGTTCGTCGATATCAGGTTCTCTGACGTCGTGTTGGTCCCTCCGCTTGACACTAGAAGCGGCGTACCCTGGGTAGGAGGATGGCCTGGCGGCTGCAATGCTTGAGTGTAGAACGTGAATGTATCGTATTTGTTCCACATCCAATTTCCGTTTTGGTCAACGACGGAGACGTTCCAAGTGTATTTTGTGAGCGGTTTGAGGGGACCGTTGACCGGAATGGAAAGCAGAGTCCCGTTGGCCACTTTAGTGCCCTTCGTGGTGTTGAAGAATTTTGCGGGGGAAATGGCAGACGCTGTGAAGTTCATTGTGTCATTTTGATAATCTTGAAGCAGAATTTGCAGGTTAGAGATGGAGGTGGGCACGTTGGTAGCTTGGTCTGCTGGATAGGTGCTCGCGACTACTGGATACGGACTCGTTGCAGCTGTGGAGAAGGGCGGAACATATTCCGCAGCCCCAGCTCTGCGCTCACTGTAGAACTGCAGGTTCGTTCTAGGAAGCGGGGATGGCGCGGGAGCCTTCGTGAAATAAGCGATGACTGCCGCAGAACTCGTGTAGACGAGCTCGTTTTTTCCGTCTCCGTTTATGTCTTGGACGAGCGTCATGTCGTTAGCCCAGGCGTTGAGTATCGAGTCCACCACTTGGTACGTGCTGTTGAAGATGTACAGCGTGCCCGGCTGGTTGCCGGGCGCGATTGATCCGTTGTTATACATGTTTGAGGCCGCAATGATATCCATCTTACCGTCAGGCATTACAGCACCGACTTTCGGCGGCTGTTCGCTCGTGATGTTGAGGGTCGCCTCGAGTTTCCATTGCACCAGGTCCCAGATTTTCGGGCACATGGAGGCTACGTTGTGTTCGTTGTTGTTTGTTATTATCTCAAGGTTTCCATCGCCGTCAACGTCATACACAGTAGGTTGTGAATGCGAGTAGAGACCCAAGTCTTGGGCTTTTCTATAAATGCCACCGGTCGTGCAGACGGTTCCGTCATAATTGTAAACCGCCAACCCTTGACTCCCTTGATCACCAACGATTATCTCAAGAAAACCATCGTTGTTGATGTCGGCGAGGATTGGAATGTGACTGCTGACGAGAACGTCTGCGTCGTTCCAAAGCGGTTGCAGCGTCTTTGCGTCGACTACTTGAACCCCCATACCGCCGTGTTTGTAAGGATCTGGGGGATCATCGTAGTATATACTTCTGTCTCCTTGGTACAACTCGAATTTGCCGTCGAAGTTCGCGTCACCCACAGTAAGGCCTCCCCAGCAAGGATGCCAACTGTAAGTTTGAGCACGTATCGAACCGTTATACCACAAAGAGGTGATCAAACCTCCTTGCTCCGTGTATGGGCCGTCGCTGCCTGTGAAGAAGAGCGTGCAGTATCCATTTCCATCTATGTCAGCGACTGCAGGATAGTGACCGTAAGCGAGCACATCCTCGCGAGTCCAGCACACGCTGCCGTTGTTGCCGAACAGAACCAACGGATACTTTGCGGCGATGACTATCTCAGGGATTCCGTCCTTGTTTATGTCCACGATGTCGAACGGGCTGTGAGTTCCAATACCGCCCTTGAAACTCCTTTGCCATCGGATGTTTCCGTTCACATCTTCTTGCCATATCTTGCTCCCGTTTGTTCGGTCCTGCCAAAGCACGGTCCCGTCTGTTCCATTCAGGCAAGTCACTGTGCCTATTACGCCGGTGCCGTTGATGGTCTCCGTGATGTCCTCCTTGCCTCCGGTCACGATGATCTCCATTTTTCCATCGTTGTTAACGTCCACGGCTAGAGGTCCAATGTTAGTCTTAGACGGCCATGCTCTCGCCGACGTAGGATACGCGCCAAGATCGGTAGTCCAATCCCAAGTCAGATTTCCGCCCGTTGACGCATACGTCGGATTAATCGAAATAGCAAACAGGAAGGAGTTCCAGAGCAGCATCCCCACTACTACCCAAACTATGAATACCTTACATCTTAACCTACGAAATGCTTTCAAGACCACAACCTCTCCAGATCGTTTCTCGGCGTCTCTTGTCTCCCACTAGCCGCTAAATGATCCATCGATCTACACGCGTGCTGAGATAAAAACTTCTCTTTCAACCCTTTAAGCGATTAGGTCATTTACCTCTATAAGAATCTTCCATAAGGTTCTTACCGAGTTCTTGATGTAGCGCCTTTCACGTTTCATTCATATGAACGTTTGCGTGTGATCATCCACAGTCACGCGCGCGCTGCTCGTCTTTCCTTCTCCGAAAAGTATATATTAATTCGTGCGATATCATATTACTTACAGGGGGTCCGGGGAGACTACACCGTGAAGACTTGCCACCTACTCATCGTCACCACGCTGTTGTCGCTAAGCCTAATGGTCTCATCAGCGTCTTCTGCGTTAAACCAGACTGCAACTATCTCGTCGACGGGAAACATCGCGAACCCAGGAAGCGGATTCTCTGCTTCATTGAAGATACACCAATACACCGCCTACAAGAGCGGAATAACTGCACAACAGTACGCGGATTACACTGACTGCTTCCAGATTCATTACGACGCGAGCGCCACCGTCATGCAAGCAATACACTCGATAGATCCAGGTTTCCTCGGACTCGTGTACAGGAACCTCCGCAAAGTTTCCACAGGTGCGCCAGAGTACAGTTATTTTGACTCACACGGGTGGATCCTAAAAGACGCAAATGGCAACTACGTTTACAGCACGACCTATGGAACATCGTATCGCATGGCTGACATCGGAAACCCCGATTATCAAAGTTGGTTGGCAGACTGGGTCTACAATGAAACGATCAGACACGGGTACAACGGGACGTTTCTTGACGAAGGTTTCAAAGCTTACACGTACGAAATATGGTGGGATTCATCAGCCACGCCGATAAATCCTAGAACCGGAACCAGTTGGACGGATCAGCAGGTTCAAGATGCAATTGTCAGCATATACAACGAGATCCGCAACAGGTACGGCGCAGGTTACGTCATCGTTACAAACGGAATATTAAACGGAGACCGATGGCAATCGCGAAAGTCTGGGTACAACTACCTCTTCGCTCACAGTGATCTAAATGGAGTGATGGGTGAGATGTGGTGGTGGAACTATCAAAGTCCAACATGGTACAGTGAAACAAGCTGGAAAAACAGTTTGAACGGACTTGTCGAGTTGGAGAACACCTTCATCAAAGGAAACAACAGCAAAATGTTCGTGCCTGGATGTTTCGTAGATCTGGACGGAGACAACCCCCTGCCAACTGGGTGCACGGTCAACCAGATGACGCGTTTCGGGTTCGCGTCAACTTTGCTCGGACTAGACTCAAGCAGTCTATATCTCGCGCTTTCAAACACGCTGTCAAGGTTAGCTCTGTTCCAGAGTTCCATATTCAGCCTAAACATCGGCAGCCCCAAGGGCAGCTATCAACAAGTAAATGGAACACACATTTACCAACGCGACTTCACAAACGCAACAGTGCTCGTGAACCCGACCAATACGGCGTACACGGTCGCCCTAACTGGAACGTACACGAACTTGGACGGAAACAGCGTAACGGGCACTATAACGCTGCAGCCCCAAACTGGAGAAGTACTGACTCCTAGCTAATGCCGAACGCCGCAGAGACCGATCGTGCTTGTTTTCAAGTGCGTAAACTCAAACTGAAATGTTCCTCACGAATCTTCCTCGCTAAGGAGTGGTGACGCTTCATTGAGACGAGTCAATCAACATTGGTTTCCATTTACAAGCCGTCCAGAAGCTTTTGAATTCCTGATCTTGGCGGGAATTTTCTAGATCCAAGCTGCATTACCGTCTGTGCAGCAAACCAATTTGCGAGGAGCCCCATCTTTTCCAAAGGAAAGCCACGGTTTAAACCATAGATAAGGGCGGCAGTGAACGCGTCACCTGGCCCTGTCGTATCCACGCATTTTACTCGGTAAGCATACGTCCTCACCGTCTCCTTCTTTGTGATGAGCACGGAACCGTTCCCGCCTAGCTTCAGAGCTGCAACTGGGACCTTCTCCTGCAGCCTTTCAATAATATCTTTGAGGGCGCGCGCTAGTCTGGAGCAGCACAGGACACGGGGGAAGTATAGGTCTGATGTTAAAAAGCCATTCCACACGATGCCGTTGTCGTCCACCCAAGAGTCGACAGCCAGATTCCTTTCGGCGCGAACCGGCGAAATCAGTTGTGCACAGCTCTGCACACGCGCTTTTCAACTGTTCGCGCCAATGGAAAAGTCCATGGCACAGCCGTGCACAGTTTTGTGCAGCGAAACGTGTTCGTGCCCAATGTCGTGTCCTCGGTGTGCACGCGCAAAATGTTTTGATGTAATAGCGCGCATGCGTGTTCCTAAAATGGTTAAAAATGGTTTTAATTCCGCTCTGCCCGTTTCTCCTGTGTTCGAGGAGGACAAGATACCCAGAGAAATCAAGAACAGATAGGGAGCCCAAAGCCGTCTCTAGATCATGAAGGCGAATAAAAACCATTTTAGGCCAATTTCGGAACAAGCATGCGCGCTATAGTGTACATAACACAAAAAACCTTAAGAACTTTGGATCAGATGGTTTCTTATGAAGTATGAGGTATTGAAATCTAAAATCCATTCTGCCACGATCACTGAGACGTCTCTTGAATATGAAGGCAGCATCGAAATTGACGAAGATATAATGAAAGCTGCGGGCATCAAAGAATACGAAAAAGTCTTGGTTGCAAACTTCACGAATGGCAACCGCTACGAGACTTACGTGATGAGGGGACAACCGAAATCTGGCACAGTGCGTGTCACCGGAGGTGGAGCCAGATACAGCGTTGTCGGTGACAAAGTGACGGTTTTTGCCTTCACGGAAATCGAAGAGTCAGAATCGGCTAACCCGAAGATTGTTTTGGTGGACAGCAAAAACCACATCAAAAGAATCTTGAACAGTCGTAGGCGCTAGCATACTGAAAGAACAAACATGCCATTATCGTTCACACGCATCTGACACAATTGAAGCTTAACCGCGATGATGCCTTTCGCCGACCGTAGTGCCACTACGGTGTACACGTAATCTTCCTTCGTGCTAGCTATGTGTATCTAGTTGGGATTTTTGAGACGAAATGCGGTATTTTGCCAAAACCAGTCATCGGCAGTGAATCAACCAATTCAACTTTCACCTTGGCGATGTCTGCGATGCGTTTGCCTATGTTCCTCAGTATGAAGTCCGTGTGGGCTTGCGTGTAGCCTGCCCTCTTGACCACTCTTATGATTATTTCATCATAGCTTGGTTGCACGATCTGGTAATCTTCTATCGGCAAATTCTCGAAAACGGTCTTCAGGTCATGAAATAAAGAGAAGGTCCCGTCGCTGTGAACAAAGTATTCATTAGTCCTTCCGATGGGTCTGAACAATGGGAGCCCCCTGCCACAAGAACACTCATCAGCAAACATCTTTCCCCTGTCACCGATGTCATATCGGATGAACGGCATCGCAAAACCATTCAGATTCGTCAGCAGTACCTTTCCTTCTTCTCCAGGGACAGCCGTTTCGCCGTCTTTCTCAGTCTCAACAAGAACATTCTCCTCTGTGATATGGTGACCCTCATGCCACCCGCACTGAGCAGCAACGTGAAACATCTCTGAGCTTCCATAAACGTCGTGTACCTTACATTTGAAAGCTTCCTCAATCGTTCTTCGATAATGAGGAAGTAACGTCTCGGCATAAGTGAAGACGGCTTTCGGGCGTATCTTATACTGACTGTTCCCGAGCAAAAAAACCGCAAATATGTTTATCGGAGCCGTAGCGCCCAGGACATACTCCGGCTTGAATTTGTGCATCTTTGAGCTGAATGATGCCATCGATCTCTCTGACAGATAGTAGGCATTGAGCAATTTCCATCTGTTCACGAGACACTCAAGCTTGAATTTCGCACTGGCCAATACGTCGCCTGGTCGGATGCGGCGTACGAATGCAAGCTTGGCTCCAGTCTTGTATCCGGCCCAGCCAAATCCACGGAGTTCAGCTGCCATGTCCCAAGTTGCCTCCGTCTTGTCTTGATAGAATTTCACGGAGGTCACGGTCGTTCCACTAGTTTCACAGGGAACCAGATCTGCTTTCTTGGCGTTCCGAGCCAGGAGCTCGGTGGATTTCAACCGCAACTCGGATCTTTTTAGAACAGGAACTCGGTGGATGTCCTCCAGTCTGTTCAGATCATCTGGGCGAAAACCATTTTTCTTGAACGACTCATGATAGTATGGAACGTTTTCGTAAGCGTGTCTCAAGAGAACCTTGAGTTTCAGCAGTTGCAGCTGCCGCAATTCCTCCGTCTTCATCCACTGGGTCTTTTCAAGAATGTTTCTGCAACCGTGGAGGTTCCTTCCGGTAAATTTGTCGTAAGCCAGAGAAATAAGACTTGCCAGACCTGTGTACAGAGCCCTTTTCACCTTCCCGAGTCGATTCGCAAATGACTAGCGTCATCCACGTGACATGCCATAATGGTCACGCATGAAACAATTGATTCGAGAGGGACAAATAGCTTACGGTCTCCAAATCCACATTTCGTTTCGCTTGGATCGATAGATCGATTAGCATCGTACAAGGCAGAGGTCACCTAGGCTCGCCGTTCTTGGTGCGAATGCCCAAAATGCTTTTAGATCCATGAAGTAGATGGTTAGATGCCTGACGGTGGTGGTGTTATTTCTTCTTCTGCGCGCGAGAATCCGCTCAGACATGCTGTCAGGGGTTATCCTAACATTATTAAGAAACTGACGCCTCTAATGCTTGAACAGTTTCACCCTAGCGCACGTAAAGACATTTGCAACAAATAGTGGACTTTTCAACACTACACAAAGAGCCTTAGCGCGCGCTAAGTCCTTACCAATAGTCAGTTTTTAGCGCGCGCGGTTGCCAAGATCATAAGATCTCCTAAGTTGACTTGGCCGTCGTTATTCAAGTCGCAATTTGAGTTCCAGTTTGCATCGTTTGGTTTGGAGCCGTAGGCTCTCGCGAAGGTTACAAGGTCCGGCAGAGTGTGGTTGGGCGCACTCAGCAAATTCATAGCCAAGAATATTGGTAGGCATTTTGGGAACCAGAAGGTTTGAATGTCCTCTAAGGATTGTCCTGGTGCCTCATGATTGTAACAAAGCCCACCTGATGGACTTTCGCCTGCGACTTCTAAGAGAAGGGCTGTAGCACCAAGTGCATTGGCGTCTGTACTGGGGAAACCGCTGGCAGGCGCATTCATTGAAAACCAGTATGAGGGGACGCCATGCGTTTTTGCCAAGTCTCTGTATTTAGTGATGAATTCGTTAGCCATAGGTTTTCCAACGTATGAACCGTTTGGTTGCGCTATCGTGGAGTAACACATGCCTGTGCCAGTTACTCCTCCTCCGCCGTAGTGGGCGTCTAAATAGAAGATTGGTCGATAAGTCTCAAAGACTGAATGTACGGCGATCGCTTCAGATTCACTCAACGGAGAAGGCCCATGGTAATCGTTGTTTGCTTCTCCTTGAGCGCAACTGACGTAACTCCATTTGGTCGGAAAATTTCGGAGCAAGTTTACGCCAATGCTGCAAGATGAGTAGTTAGCGTTGTTTTTTGCCAGCCTATCAACATTCACAATCGGAATCAAAAGTGCATAGTTGTTGCTGAGGATGTTGTTTGTCTCTGTCGAATTGGTTTCAAGAAGCCATTTTGCGTAGAGATACATGACTTCTGTACCCATGTCTTCCCAACCGTGTATAGCTGCAGTCCAGCAGATTCTACCGCCATTGGGGTTGCCGATTCGAAACATCCAGATGTCTTTGCCTAGATATGATTTGCCGATTGATACATAATCAGCTTGCCCTGGATGGGCATCACATAAATTCTTGAATAGAGTGAAGTAGCCAGTCGGAGATTCATCATGCGGTCGGAAATATTGGGCGGGTGTTGCAGCCTCAATTCTAAAGGCTAAACCAAAGCTACCTACTAGGAGAATCAATAACATCAAAGTAGATAGTGACTTCCTCATCTTGCCCCATTCTCTCATGGTTCTATATTGAAATAAACGCTTTTATAGATTACTAAATCTCGTTATAGAAGTAAGTTATGGAAGAAGACTCAACATGCGCGCGCAAGGGATATTTGAAAGTGCGTGAAGCATTCTTCTATAAGGTATCGCGCGCTGTTGTCAGTTTTTCTTTTTTTTGCTGGTACCATTCGACCAGTTTGGCTATTCCTTGATCTAGAGAAGATTCTGGTTTGTATCCGAGCATTTTCTTTGCCTTTTCGATACAAGCATAGCTATGTCTGATGTCTCCTTGTCTGGGACTCTTGTAGATAGGCGTCAGGTGTTGCTTACCCAGTCTTTCTTGGATTTTCTGAACGAGTTCGTTTATTGTGTGGGGTATGCCGGTTGCAATGTTGAGTGCTTCGCCCACTGCTTTTTCGGTGTTCAGGGCGAGCATGTTGGCTTTGACCACGTCTTCAACGTAGACTAAGTCTCGAGTTTGATTTCCATCCCCAAAAACTATTGGCTGCTGGTCTTGAGACAACTGGTTAAGAAAGATGGTAGTAACACCGCTGTAGATACTGAAGGTCTGTCTGGGGCCGTAGACGTTGAAATAGCGCAAGCAGACTGTTTCGAGTCCGTACGCACGATGGAAGACTTTTGCATAGTTTTCTGCTGCTAGTTCGGCGGCGGCGTAGGGTGAAACAGGGTTTGGTGCCATGCTTTCGTCTACTGGCAGTGCCTCAGTGTTACCATAAACCGAAGCTGAAGAAGCTTGGACGAAGCGTTTCACTCCTGAATCAAGGGACGCCTTAAGGAGGTTTAACGTTCCACCCACGTTTACTTCGTTTGCCAGAAGAGGGTTTTCGAGAGAACGAGACACGCTGACCACTGCGGCTTCATTGAAAACGGCATCTACGTTTTTGACCAAACGTTTGACAAAGTTGAAGCTTCGAACGTCTCCCCGGACAAAGCGGAAATTTCGGCTACCTTTGCAGTGTTCAATGTTTTCTGTTCGCCCGGTGTAGAGGTTGTCTAAGACAGTGACTTCTATGTCTTGATGTAGAAGTTTGTCGACGATGTGACTGCCTATGAAGCCCGCCCCACCTGCAACGAGAACACGGGAAAACCTGGTCACTCTTGTCATGCCTCCTTCGTCTTTCCTCTTTTCTGCCTAGGTGGGATATAATGGTTAGCGCGGGGCTAGGCGCTTCAGCACCTCGAATACATCTGCGCGCGCCTTAGAGTCTATGCTATCGCTTTTAATCCTCGCCTCAGCGATGTACCGCGTCTTCTTAGGATGCGAGACAGACATGCTGTAGCCTCTCTTCACCAGCTGCCTGTACAGCGACGCAACCTAGTTGGAAGATTCCATAGCGACGCGGTCCACGTTGGAATGGCTCAGATACGAAAGCACTCCTCTCATTGTTCATTCTCGTCTGACTAACTATCTTCCCATGAGGATCTAGGATTGTGGCGCGCGTCAAATCCAAACCGACGAAGGCGTTCATAACATGGCCTGAGCACCCACAACGTAAAACAATATCCATACCATCGCGCTGGTGTTCAAGGTTACGATGGAGCCAATTCGTCATTGCGTGACTTCTTTCTATCAAAAATCTCAAAACTTACACAAACGTGCTAAGACGATTGTAAGATTTACCGTTTCTCTTAACACCGCAAAAATCCTTCAGGTATTATACTGTAAATCCAAAGGTTCTCAGAAAAAATTGGGAACTTTAGCGAGCTCTCTCTTAGCTGTAGGTCTTGATTGTTGCCGTGTGTGGTGCCATGCTTCCTCTGGTGCTTGTTCCTGGGTTGACGGTGACTACTCCATTGGTGAATTGTCTGACGTAGTTGCCGTTAGAGTCTTGGTAGTAGTTGTCTGTTGGAGTGCCGAGGTTCAGTTTCCAAAGGTACGCCATGTTTTGGTCTCCCCACCATCCTAGGTCAATGTAATTGCGGTTCTTGGTGGAGACTCCGAGGAGCATCGACGCGTAGTTGAAGATGCAGTACTGCTGTTTTTGAGCCGTGGTTGTCAGTGGACTAGATGGACCCCATGGGCAATTGTCTGCGCACAAGGCGGCCAGAATTATGGTTTTGCCCGTGAATTGACTGTTGATCTGTTGAACCATGTTCACGCTGTCTACCCAGTTGTACTGGGGGTTTCCTGACCTTTTTTCAGTGTAGTACGGTATTGCTTGTTCCCAGTTGGACAGCCAGCCTTCACTCATGAAGCCGTCTAAATGGCTTATGAGAGAATTGTAGCTGGTAGTACTGAAGGTAAAGTATTTCCCGCCGCTGTGTATTCCGTTGGCCACTACTGTCTTGCCGCTTCCCAGTTTCGCTTTCACTGCGTCGTAGATTGTGTTGTGTGCGGCCACGACTTCAGCGTCCGTGAAGGGTGACAGGGGACTGTGCCTCGGATTCATCGGTTCCGCTGACAGGCCATACCACCAGTTGCCTTCAAGAACGTACATGGCATTATCGAGCATGGCTCCGTCGTAACCGCGGCTTTTCACGTAGTTAGCGATCCAGTTTGCTACCCATTGCTGGTAACCCGGGCTTCCGATGTCTATGATATAGTTAGTTTTCGAGTGAGTGACGTATCTTCCATAGGCGTCTTTGAGCAGCCACTTGTTTGCGACGAACGTGGAGTATTCAGATGAGCTGCCATAGATTTCTCTTACGTTTCGATAGACTAATACCGAATAGTTTGTTCTTATGGTGTGGAATAGTGATGGCGACGGTCCATCGTAGTGAGTCTGCGCCATGTCACTGTATTTCACGTAGGACGCAGGGCTTCCTGACCATCCAGCATAATCGAAAATCGCGTATCTTCCGATGATCAAGTTCTGAGTTGGAGGGGGTGGTGGTTGCGACCCATAGTAGGCGATGGCAGTGAGGCTTGAAGCTTGTGGCGTGAGAACAAAATACCTGGGCATGCCTGTCACGCCGTCGGTCCATGAGGTGAAAACATGGCCGTTGTACGTTTGCGGCACTGTGATGCTCCAGTTGACCCAAAAGGGAACGACGTAGACGCATGGCGTGTAGTTTGCCACTCCATGAACAGAGACTTGAACGTTGATGTTAATCCAAGCTGTCCCGCTCCAGTATTTCGCTTGAACACTTAGGATGCCGCTGGTCGGCTGAGTCGAGGCGAAACCTAAAGCCAAATTAGAGCTGAAACCTAAGACGGACAAGACGACGATGGCCGTCAATATTTTCTTGAGAACTGCTTTGGTTCTTCCTTTCATGTTGCTCTCACATGCGACCAGAGACTCCTTCTAATGCTCTTAACGGTTTTGGAGAGCCAGACTTTACCAGTTAGTCAATTCTTTCAAACTAAGGGATTGAAAATGCAGTTCTTGAAGCTCTAAAACCTGAAGCGTTACCTGACTTACATCACGCCCTTAATTTCCAGTTAACAGCCGCGGGTTTGCAACGTGAGCGGTTAACCAAGAGTTGACTTGTGCCGAGCACGAAGCGCGGGCGTCTCACGAGGTCGAAAGGGCAGTCACCGTGAACTATTAATGCCTTCCAAGAAGACCACTTCACGAGTTAGTCAACTTCTCTAAAGGAACTGTTTCGACGTTAGCCTCGTTCTCACGCGCGTGTGCATTCTCTGGAGATTTCCGCAAGTCTATTACGGTCGTTCCAGAAAACTTTTCAAAATACCTCAAGTATCTTTTGTCTTTTAATTTGATTCCGAGAAAAAGGTCAAGAGGTAACAAGAAAACCTTCCCAAAATTCCTTACAGCAGCATGTTCATAAGTCAACTTCTTCCCATCTACCAATACAACACTCAACCCAACTGCTCGTTCTCCCAAGCTTTGTCCTGCGAACCCTTCCAGAAGAGTCAAGTACACCCAAAGAAGGATGAGGAAAATGACGATGTTGAAATACTGAAAAAACGTGCCTCCAGAAGTAAGCAACAGAAAAGCGCTCGGCAAAAACGCAAAAACCGTAAATGCAAGCCCAAGGTCCACAAGGAAAGCAGTAGCTCGCCCCCTCCAGTCTGCTATTTGAAGCGTCGAGGTCTTCTTTGCAACGTCAACCTCTACTGACCAAGCTTCGAGGTCCCTAATCAAAACTACAGCATTTTCGCCAACTCTGCTCAATCTGTATTTGCCTGCATTCGTCTGTTCAATGAAAGCTGCCAAATTTCGAATGTGGAAGCTCAATTTGCCCGTGTCCACATTCAGTGTGTTTGCCAAGTCCGTGAAGGAGCGCTCTTTCTTCTCACTCAAGTCAAGGAGAATCTCTCTTCTAAGAGGATGAGATAGCACGGACAGTATCCTTGACACGTTCTCTTCATCAATAGCCATTGTATAGCCCCAAGTGATTTTCCAATAGAACTTCGACCCAGATAAAGTTGTAGTCAGTACACATCGAGAGAGTCTTAATGCCACAAAATGAAGAGAATGCTCAAGAAAAAAAGCGAGTTTGGAGCGAAAGAGGCTGCCGAGAAAAAGCTTCAACTCTTTCTGGAAGTGCATCTCAACTGAAACGTAGGCGTAGTTTGTACTCAGGTCGTAGATGGGCACCGGCACGTTTGGCGACGTACAGGTTTTTCCTTTACAAAGCGTGCGCGCTACATTTTCTTTTCATTTACCGACTCAAAGAACATCCTGTTCATCAGCTCGAAATTGACCAAATCACAAATTAGTTGTTCATGGTTTTTGCCACCGACCATGTGCTCTTCAAGTATTCTTCGAATGTATTCAGGTCTAAATACCCCCCTATTGAGAGTTCGGGAATCCGACAAAACATCTTGTACGTACTGTCTCGAGCCTGTTCTAATCCATTTCTCATATGCTCTAAAATCTGCCGAAGGGAGAAGTTCTTTTCCAGGAAAGAGATGTGCTAGAACCTTCCCAACTCTCTTGCGGATGAATAAACCTGCTTCTCCTGCTAGGAATCTCGAAAAAGAAGAATCCGGTGGAACATTTCCATGGGAAGTCTTTATGTTAGCAAGCGACGGAAAACAATAGTTTATCGCTTTCTGGAAGAATACCTCATCAATCTTGATATTGAATATCTCTCTGAACTTTAACTCAACTGGCAGCCTGAAGGCTAGAAAATCAACTAGGTCGTTATCCAAGAAGGGATTGCGCGTTTCAAGATACCAGTTTATATGTTGAAAGAGGTGGAAAATGTAGTTTGGTTCTCTGTTGCGATACTCCCAGTAATCTGCGATGTCTGCAGGCGAAGCCAATTCCGGAGTTTTGTCGAACGTTTCCCAGAATTCACTTTGTACTAACCCTTTTGTCTCATCCCAGAAGAAGTCAGTGAACGCGTTGCGATGTTCCTCAATCGGAAGCACTGTTGTGTATCTTCTAGTCAGATAGTCAACTATTCCTTTCCGCGTCTTCAGGCCTAACAGCCTCTTACTGAAGGATAGAGGGCAGCAAAGGTCCCCTCCGAAGACACCTAGGAGAACCGTGCTAGTTCTTTTTCTTATCTCGTTGAGAAAAGAAATGAAATGACAATCACGTATCCTGATCATGCCATCGCCTCTATATACGATTTCCGCGGCGTATTTTGCTATGAAATCGGAGGGAATCTCGAAAAACACGTTTTCCACCCCAAGTCTCTCTGCAACTTCTGCGGCAATTTTCTGTGCAAGGCAATTCCTAGTTCCAAATGTGTAAGTTATTATTGGAACACCAGTTTCATGAGCGAATGCTGCCACGAACCTAGAATCCAAACCGCTACTTAGAAAAACCCCTACTTGCTTTCTATCCTGCACTTGACGCGCGACTGCCTTTCTCATGATCCTGCAGAATTCTCTCAGACAATCTTTTGATGCCTCGATCTTTTTCTGTTGGATATTGAACTCCCAATACTGCCTTCGGTGAGTTGAATTGGTTCCATGGTTATAGGTTATTATGGAGGCCGGAGGCATTCGTTGCACATTTTTGAAGAAGGTCTTGTCGCCTAACAGAAACGAAAAAGTGAAGAATTCAGGGACCGCCGCTTTGTTCAGAACAGGACCTGACTCAGAGAGTCTTGTGACAGCTTTGGCCTCTGACGCAAAAACAAAAACTTTCTCATTATCAGAGTAAAACAACGGATAGAACCCATATCTATCGTTTGCAACTGAGAGTCGGCCTGCCTCTTTGTCGTAGATTGCGAAAACGAAGAGTCCGTTGATATACTTGGCAAACTCCTCGCCCTTCTTCTTGTAAATATCTACTAGAAATGACGTGTCATTCACATAAGAAGAACTTTTTGCAATCGAAAAAGCATCACTTAGCTCGTCTTTATTGTAGATATTCCCCTTGGAGACAGCGATCAAGGAACGTTCGTCGTCCTCTGCCAAATTGTATTCATGGTGCAGAAAGTCTGGTTCGACCGTTCCCAGAAGGCACGGGTCCAAGACCCATTCATCCACGTACCATTCTTCATGTTTCATGCAGCTTGCCGCTTCGATTGCCAATTTTCTGGCAACTGGACGACCGTCCCTATTAACACATCCGAATATTCCCGGCATGAATACGACTCCTTACTAGATCCATTGTTTGTGATTGGACAAGTTACCTAGCAGGTCGACTGGGAGGTACTGAAATGGTTTCTCTGAGTATCTTGCATAAAATTCTTTGCTCAAGCTCTTCATTCTATAGCTGTGCAGTCTAGAGAACAATCCTTCTTAAAAAAGCAACCGAAAAGTACTATGGAGACAGAAATTTCCGATAATGCTCGTACCACAAAGACAGCATAAGCAGAATCCTGATTTGGTACCCGCTTCCTTTTCGCAGACTCTCAGCAACATATCGCTTGTTCAAACGGAGCTCATCCATAGAACCAAGTGCAAGACCCTCAGCTTCGTCACGCAAGTCCGAAAGAAGCCACTTTGTGATGGGGTTTAGAGACATACCACGATGGGAAGACTTAACTACTGTTTTGGGAAGAGAAGTACACAGGGCGGCAGTTCTTCGCCATATGTATTTTGTCTCGGTAGGATTTATCCTCGGTTGTTTCAAATGCATTGGAATGCTTGCTGCAAACTGGAGCAATTTGAAATCAGTTCTTAAGGGTAAGCGACTAATGAGACCGAAATACCCTGATAACTTTTCGTTGAATGAAGGACCGTTGTCATCGGTGTGCATCATTGACTCAAAAGAATGATAGACTTGATTCGTGTACGTGGTATCTGGAATACGGAAATAAGTCTGGATTTCATGCCACATGGATCTTTCTAGGTTCTCCATCTTCTCGCCTAGCAGAATGGGCATTTCCTCAGCCCTGAAGTAGCGGTCAGAAATTCCAGCCAAGGCGCTCTCCAAAGTCCCGTCGGTTTCTCTTAGCAAGGAAGCCTTCAGCAATTCCTCCCAATATTCAGCGCGCAAATAGGGAAACCTTCTCATACGGTCTGTATGTCGGAGATGTACTTTTTGAAATATGACAACCTGCTTCAGAATAGCCGACGATGAAGACTTCACACATGTCGGAACTTTTCTGAGATTTTCAATTCTCCGTATTCGTTGTGCTCCGTCAAACCACCCATGAAAAAGCATATCTGCACCATCAGCCGTGAATACTACCCTCACTCTCTTTGATGCCTCTTGTGTTAGGAGGAAACCTGGTACAAGCGAGTTGGGGTTGCCGATTAAATCGTCGAATATGTAAGCTACCTTCCTTGCAACAGGAATTACGTCTTCATGTTTGACAAGCACGGGATCATGCTCTATTCCGAGTGTATCTGCTACTGTTTTAGCAGTTGATTGATTCAATTCCTCTTCCGAATACACCGACGTAAATGCAACAACATTTTCGTGCTCCAATTGACTGAGAACGGCCGCCAGAAAGCTGGAATCCACGCCTCCGCTAAGAAAAACGCCAAAGGGTGATTTACCCAGTCTAGTTTGAAGGGCAACCGCGTCCCGAAGTTTCTCATAGATTCTTCTGCAGAGTTCTTTTTCATGAAGACCAGTTGTCATAGTGTAGCTGATCGTACCATAAGGATAGAGAGACTTTGATTGACGCTCTAAATCAAAAAGCAATATTGAGGACGGCGGGACCCTGCGAATTCCTTTGAAGAGCGTTCTAAGTCCTGGACAGTGACCATACTGGAGATACCGAGCCAATACCTCACGATCAAGCTTCGGAGGAACATCCAGACAGGCCAAGATTGACTTCAATTCTGATGCAAAAAAGATCCGATCGTCTAGACAGTAGTAATAGAGTGGGCAGTAGCCGGCATAGTCTCTTGCAAGAGCCAATCGACCTTTCTTGGAATCGTACAAGGCAAACGCGAAAACTCCGTTTAACAGGATGCCAGGATCGGTGACTTCAATTCTGTCAGGCGAAACGAGAAACTGCGCCATTCTTCTCGCTGCATCTGCGCTGGCGGATTCTTTCTGGTACAACTCCCCCGCGTAAGCAACCATGTGGTTCCCCTCACTGAAACAGCCAGACCAGAGATCGTTAGAAGATGAACGACTGAAGAAGCAGGCTTCTGGATCAGAAATGACCTCAATATTGTTTCCCCTGTGGCAGAGTATGTCACTCATCTTTCTTAGGACATGCCTATCGGAATTGCCGACGACGCCACCTATGGCTCCCAATTCATATCCAGCTCCTTATTTATTTGGCCTATAATGCAGAGTCAAACACTCAGACAATGGTCGCACGCGCTCAGGAACTCGGCTCGGATTTGTTGTCACAGATTTTAGCATGCTTTGTTGAATGACTCGTGATAGTATGGAACATTTTCGTAAGCGAGTCTGAAAGAATTTTCAGTTTTCTTTGTCGCGCGCTGTGGCTCTTCCTTTTTCATCTCCGCGCGCTTGATCCGGTAGGCGGACAGCCTCATGCCCGCTATCAGGAATCAGAATTGTTATCCAGAAAATGCAAGATTCTTGATTTTGAGGGAAAGCTTCGTGAGCCCATCTGAGTGACCGCTTGCGCGGAAAACCAATTTGCCATTCGACCTATCATAGCCAGAGGTAACTTTCGACTTAAACCGTAGATTATCGCTGCTATGAAGGCGTCTCCAGCGCCAGTTGTATCCATACATCGGACTTTTAGACCTTGTGTCGTAACAGTCTCTTTCCCTGAAATAAGGAGAGAACCATCCTTGCCCAGTTTCAAAGCTGTGAATGGAACTTTCTCTCTCAACTTTTCGACGATGTCTTCGAAGCGCGTCGTGCTTGTTATAGCTGACGCTTCTTCAAGGTTCGGCGAGAAAACGTCACAAAAACTCAGCAGTTTTGTGAAAAGTCTCTTTTTGGATTTCACAATATTGTGGGCCCCAGGATCAAAAACTATTTTCAACTTATGCTTTCTTGCCAAATCAACGGCCCAGAGGATAGCTTCTTCTTGAGGACGATTGATTAGAGAGTAGCCTGAAAAATACATGTATCTTGATCTCTTGATTTCGGAAGAAGCTTTTTCAACTTCTTTCGGAGACATTTCGTCGTTGGCTCCGCGGAAGACAAGAAAGGATCTTTCTTTTTGCTGATCTAGAAATACTATGACTACCCCTGTTGGAAGATATCTGTCAAGAACCACTCTAGGTATGACGCCTCTTTTTTTCAAATCCTCAACATAGAGCTTACCAAAAAAATCATTACCGGCTTTGCCTACAAAGGCGGCTCTTCCTCCAAGCGCTGAAAGGCCAACGGCAACGTTTCCAGAACCCCCAAATTCAATCTTTGCAAAACTGCAATAAGACGTACCACTTGGCACAAGATTTCCCAAGTACGACTTGCCGTGAACAACTACATCAATCAGAACATCTCCAATTACGGAACAATCAAGCATATCCATAAACCTCATTCCTCAAGGCCTGAGCTTTCATTAACATTTGTAGAGGCCTCGTTTTGCTGCAATTGAAGGCCAGAAGCCAGCACCCATATCACAAGTTTGACCCGCCCATGATATTGCTTGCTGAAATCCCTGGACAAAGGGAATTCATCAGGAGTGGCAGTATTTTTGTATAGTCGATGCCTTCGTCCAGAATAGTTCTTCTGGCCATTTCTGCGTTCATTATCAGCATAGGGACGGCCTCAGAGGTCCTCGGATAAGCATATCCATGCATTCCTTTCATCAGAGATCTTGAATGGAAAAAGCACGGGTGGAAAACATAACCCTCATCGAGCGCATATATTAACGTGCCGTATCTCGGGTCCGACGGAATCTTGAGGAACTCTTTTTCCTTCGAATTCAGAATATGCCCAAAGTTTGTTTGGGATAGAAAATCACACACTTCCTGTTTCGCTCTGTCATCGAAAAACCAGAACCGGACCATAGTTGAATCGACGAAAAGAACATAGTCTTGGTACATTCTTGATTTCAACTGTCTAAGATCCTGCAATATGTCCACGGATCGATTCACTTTGCTCATCCCATGATCTGTCAGAACTAGCACATTCAGTTTCGGATTCTCCTTCTGCAACAAAGTGACAACTTGTTCAACGTAGAAGTCCGTTTCTGCAAGCCCATCTCGAAACATTGATGGAACAGGACCGAATTTGTGACCCAAGTGGTCAAGATTGTTCAACTTGATGTACCAAAAAGGGAATTTGTGGTTCGCTTTGACTTCTTTTTTCACTTTGCCCAGAACTCCCGAATCCCCTGAAATCCATGGCTCGATAAAAACGAACCTGATTCCCCCTCTTCGAAAGAAATCAAAGGCGGTTTTAACACCGTCGAGAGCGTTGCTCTCAATAATTCCCCTTGGCATAGAAGGCTCGAAGTATGACATTGCTGAAGCGGGGATAAGATTTGGAGTCCTGTAAAGCCTGTGAAAAAGGTATCTTTCAACTGCAAACCTCAATCTGCTCTTTAATAAGTCGCTCGGCAACAAGTCCATAGTTCTAGTTCTAATCTCTAACAACCAGTCCTCTTTCGTGCGGGTTGTCTTGCAAGCGTAGCGGAACTCGGTCCACACATTGTGCACGTTGGGCCACATTCCAGTGAACATAGTTGTCTCTATGCCTTCAAATGCAAAAAGAGGTTCAATATGAGTAGAAAAGCCATCACGAGACATAGAATAAATGAAAGGGGTCAGGTCTTGCGAGAAGTAGGTTTTCGGAAAAGCGTCAACCAATATCATTAACGTAGAATTTAGACATTTACTTGACAAAATGGTACCCTCTATAAAGACCGTAAGCCTTCAAGAAATGCTTTCGAGTGATATCCCACCCCACTCCGTCGAGAGTTGAGACTTTGATTGGAATGCAACAACGCAATTGAGATATTGCTTTTTCTAGAAGTCTCTTCTCGATTGTCCCATCCTTGTTGAGTGAAAAAAGTATCATTGCGCCAGCCAAGAAGAATTTCAGAGACGGAGCTATACTAGGATCGCGTAGTGGGTGAATGTAGGCCTTGCTAAAATGACGTGTAACGACATAAGAGTACTCAATGTTTACAAGTGCTTGAAACAAGAGAGAAGAAACGTCAAGTATTATCTCATTGGAAGACCTAAGCCGTTTGCGAATCAATGAATTCAAAAAGGGCTTGTAGTAGGACTTTGATATGGCTCTGATCTGGTCTTGCGAACTATCCCAGTCTGTCGATGACAGACCAGAATATTTCTCAAGGTACCAACACAAAATCGTTTCCAGAGTATCTCTTGCATCAAACCAAAGCTTGACTGGATCTTCGTGAATCCTGTCAAAGTCTGGTCTAAGTTTGAAATCGGTGCACTTAGTCACTGTTTCTGGAAGATCAGGCAAGACTTGAGCCAGGTCTGGAAATTCTGTCCGATATATGTTTTGGAGATTCTTGGCTCGATAGACGTATTTGGAGTCATAGTTGCGCGATATAATGCAAAGCGCAGTGCATATTTCAATGAATGTCTTGTAGCATTCGAAGATAAGAGACTCTTCTTCTTCCTCTTGAACACAATCTGGTTTAAGGTTTCCATAGGAAAAGTTGCCAAGCAATCCACATACTTTTTCGAAAAGCACACGAAGCCCACTCGAAAGCGGTATGCTCATTTTATCGGTGCGAATTGAGCCTCTGATATCCTCACCCCAGAGAAGCTTGCTTGCAACCTTTAGATCGTAGAACCATATGTCTGGGTAGATGAGATCATGATTCTTCAAGAATCTTATGTCCACCACAAAACTGGAAAATCGAAAAAGGCTGTTCTCTGGATTGGGCAAACCCAGTGATCTGTAAATCTGATCATATAACTTCTTCAATGAATCCCTTTGTGGCGCGCTATCAACAATAACCGCGATGTCGAAATCGCGGAAAAACCTAGTTTCCCTTTCCTGCTTAACTTCCACGCTCCCTTCTCCCTTCCCGAATCCACCCGTAAGGAATATTGACCTCACATTCCTAACATTTTGAATAATGGCCTTGGTAACAATTTGCAGGCGCGACGCAATCTCGCCATCAACAAATGCCTCCTCATGCATCGTATACGTTCCCAATTCTATCCCCTCAGATTCAAAATGTCCAATCCAAGTAAGGAATTAGCCTACCTCGATTTAAGAACTGCTTGCTAGAACAAGCAGTTAATCGTGGTGCCACGTTTCCATATCCACACCTTTACGCGCACGTAAGGTTGATGCTTCGTTGTCATTTTTTGGCATCGTCAAGAGAAGGCCTGAAAGTCTTGCTTATGCACTTGCAAATGTCATATTGATATTGCGCGCGAACTCAGGGCTCTATTAGAATTTGGGATGAACCCGAATCATATACTCTGTCCTTTTGCTTCAGTTGATCAAAAAGATGCTCTGAGGAATTATTCGCAAGGAAGCTCTTTTCAAGTCCTATTGTGAACATGACGCAGGCATATTCCGTCATGTTTCTGGGGAATAATTGAGAGTAATCACTTTCAAAAGTGATGGTAGGACTTGAGCTTTTTGTATTCAGGTAGTTTGTGGTTCTGATGTCTGATATCACAATACCGTTTCCGTTCCAGTCGTAATGGCCTAACAAGAAGCCTGCGCATTCATAGTCTCGCTGGCTCTGAAACTGCACTTGGGAAACAGTCCCGACGAATGAAGAATGGATCGGGACGAAAACCGTGAGAACTATGAACACTAGAAACAGAATCTGATATGGCACCTTCAATCTTCCTTTCAGAAAATAAGTTGCTCCTAGGCCTGCGGAAATGGCGACCAAGGCAAACGCACGCGTTCCAAGGATAGGCAAAGCTGCACCTAATACCGCGTAAGTTGCTCCTGAAACAAAAATGACATAATCATTTTGTCGCAGTCTTTTTCTCAAAACAAGAACCACAAAACCAAGACCTGATATGGCAACAGACGAAACCAAAAGAATACGACTGAACAGTTGAGCTAGAACATCAATCGAGTTTACTGAACCGACGATCAATCCCTCACTAAATGTGACATATTCGGATGAATGAAGCTGTGATAATCGGAGTATAGCATACGGAAGGAAGATGTTTGCCTGAAATAATAAGACTGTGAAGTAGATAGTCAGTGTTAGAACGAAAAGTCTAAAATAAATGCGGTCCCTGCTGAAGAGGTATTTCAGAAATACGTAGGAAATGAAAAGCGCGGGCACAAAAGAATGCATAAGCGTTATGCTAATGAATATGACCGTCACGCTCAAGAACACCTTGCGGTTCCTGATTTCGTTCTCCATGAGTACGAATAGGACAAGGAGAAGCCCAAACGCGAGCGAGAATGGTACAAACTGATAGTTGAGATAGTATCTCATAATTATGAAAAAGGATAATACGGCCAAGAATGCACCGTCTTTTGAGAATTTGCTACTGATGCAGTATATTGGAGTCGCGTAAAGAATTCCGATGACCCCGTAGAGTGCGAATTGGAAAAGTCTCGCATCCACCCCCAATGTGAATGCCAGCTTACTAAGTATGAAGAATATGGGCCACTGGTAGTAGCTATGGTACGGTGCTGAAGAATCTAACTTATCAGTCGATATAGAATATTCGGTAAGGCCTCGAAAATAATGTGAATCGGAGCCTGGGATGAAGTAGTAGAAATATGATAACGAGTACATAGCAGTGACTATCCCCACAATTGCTAACCACCTAATTATGGGGTTCTGGAAGACAGTTGCCAAGAGGTACAAAGACACAAGGGTTAGAGCCAAACCAATCCAGTAGAACAGCGAGATATGGTTGAATAGAAAGTCGGATGAAGAATCAAGTACCAATGGATAACTCGAAAACCAAGCATATAATATTAGCAATATCCCTAATGAGAGCGGAAGTACCAGAAGCTTGTTCTTGTTCGTTTATCCTCCTCCTTTCAGTATTCGCACGCTAGGCATCTATGGAAAGCAGATAACTCGCCAGCGACTCTGCAGCAATCTTCCAGTTGTACTTTTGAGTCACGACGTTTCGCGCGGACTCTCCAGCTCTTTTCAGTTCTTCTCTATTCAGGTATGCACTTGTCAACGCGCGCGCGATTTCCTCAGGCTTGCTCGATGAGATATAGAGAGCAAACCTACCATTTCCAACAATTTCTCGATTAGCAGGGATATCAGAAACTATAACTGGTTTCTTCATGGCAAGGTACTCAAGAAGGTTTAATGGGCATTGACTTCTCCAATACGGCAGGTCAGGCAATGGAACGATTCCTACGTCACACATAGCGATATATTTCGGAACCTCGGAGTAGTCTACTCCATCATGAATCACCACATTCTCTTGGACCATCCTGCTCTTAACCAGCGTCCTTAAGCTTCCAGCCGTAGATCCATTTCCCAAGATGAAAAGAACTATCTCAGGATTCTCTTTTCTTGCCATCGAAACTGCATCTATGCTTTCTTCAAGTCCTCTCTTTGAGCTCAATACTCCATGGTAGAAAATCACAAATTTGCCGGATAATCCCAATGTGCTTTTCAACTTTGAGGCGTCATCGATATATTTCTCGGGTGCGAACACTGTAGGGGAGGCCCCACTGGACCACACTCCTACCTGTCTTCTATCAATGGCAAAGCCCTTGCAAATATCGTTTTTCATTGAGAGAGTAATTGTCGTAATTCCGTCAAACGATTTCTTTGCTATGCACATACAAGCATCAAAGACGAACATTTTCCTGAACCCACGTGATCCTTGAGTGTCTCTCGTGACCGGTACGCTTCGAATGTCTAAAACCGTCTTAACTCCTCTGAAACGGCACAACAGTCGAGTGGGAAGAAAACTGAAGAAATGTTCGTTTGGCTCAAGCACAACAAAGTCTGGCCTTATTCGAGTTACGTAAAAAGGAAGAAAAAACAACAATGCAAGATTGTAAACTGCAGTTGAAATCGGAGGCCGGTCTCTTGATGGGACAGCTACTGTTCTTATTCCTGAGCTTTGGAACTGTACGCGGTTCCTAGAACGTGTCCCCACAAGATAGACATTCCAACCTCGTTTAGCTAGTTGGCTAAGTATCTCAATTCTAGACGTTTTGTGCAAATAGACATCCAAAACCAGTGAGCTAATCCACACTAGTGTTTTCTTTTGGAAATCGGAATTCTTGGAGGCGCCAAGCGCCTGCTTTACTAGTGTCACTGATGTCTCGTGGTTGTTATTCGATGGCGCTAAGTTCACTTGTGAGGCGCCTCATTTTCCGGAGTCTCTATGAGAAAGGCTTGGACGATTCTTTCTATAGATTTCTTAGGACTTGTCAATTCAGACATACCCAAGAAGCGCCTGAGTTTGCTGATGTCAGCCTTCAATTTCTCTTTGTCTGCGGGATCATACAAGATCGGTTGTCCTTGGTCTATGATTTCGATCTTAGGGTTAAGTCTCTTTTTTGTCAATCTGACTATAGCGTCCTGCGCAATTCGGGCCAAATCGATTATTGTAATGGGCTCAGGCCAGCATAGGTTGACGATATGTGAGAGGCTGTTTTCCTCCTTTGGCACTTCATCTTTCAGGATTTTGTCTGCGTATTTCTTAAAAGCCACGCAAACGTCATTGATATCAATATACAGCATCGGTCGATACATACTGTGCTTGAAAGGTGTGATAGGTTCGCCTCTTACGCCGCGAGAAATGAAGATCTTGGCAGCTGTTTTCTCAGGCATTCCTTCCCCCAGAACCGTCGCCATCCTAATCACGCCAAATACCTTCTCTGACATCTCGTCATAATACCTCACTATGATCTCCTGACCCACCTTTGATAAGGCGTACAGTCGCGCTCTTTCCTCAACCTTGTCAGGTCTATACCCGAATTCTTCATCTATTGTTGAGTCTAACCCTCTTTCTCCGAAAACATGCCATGATCCCGCAAGAATCGCGCCTTTGATCGATGGAGTTTGGTGAACGATTTTGCAAACGTTCTGTGTTCCCAAAAGGTTCACCTCATAAGCCATTTTCTTCTCTTGAGTTATCAGAGGTATTTGCACTATGGCAGTATGGATGACCAAGTTAACATCGTTCAGGGCCCTCTCAACATTGGCAAAGTCGATGACGCTGCAATGCGCATATTCAACCTTGTCCTCAAGAATTAATGGAGGAGCTTTCATGTCAACAACTTTGACTGCGTAATTACTGCTCAGGGAATAAGCAATTCTCGAACCTATGTAACCTGAGCCACCCACAACACCTATCTTAAACCTCGTCAAACGCTTCACTCTTCATTACAATTTTCTTCGAAAGATACGCGCCGGTCAGGCTAGCAACGTCTCATATACCTTCAAAGTCTCGCTTGTCATCCGGTCGACTGTGAATTCTTCCTCAACTTTCTTCCGGCCACGCAACCCCATTTTTCTCCCTAGACTTGGATCTTCGCATAAAGCCCTAATAAATCTTGCAAGCTCTTTGCTATTTTTTGGTCTTGATAGAAAACCATTTTTGCCGTGTTCAATTAGCAATGGCACGCCTCCAACATTGGTAGCTATGACAGGTTTACTGCACGCCATTGCCTCCAAAATCACCATGGGAAATACTTCATCCACTGTTGATGGAAGAACCACAGCCAGAGAAGCTTCGTAGAAAAGCTTCTTGAGCTGCATAGAATCAACATGCCCTGCAAAAATGACATCTCTACTGTCCCGAGCAACTCTTCTCAAATGATTCTCAAAGTCTCCTCGGCCTACGATTAACAACTTCAACTGAGCATATTCATTTCTCACGTCTTTGAAGGCTTCAATTAGATATTCTATCCCCTTGAAATAAGAAAGCCTTCCTATGTAAAGGAGAAAACTCCCTTCTTGAACGCCATATTTTTCGAGAACGCTAGTGTCAAAACGTCTAGTCATGTCCAACTCTTTGAGGTTGATGCCATTCGGAACAACCTGGATTTTGTTGGCGTCCACAAAGCTTGAGGTCATAATATCTCTTGCTAAGCTAGTGCTGGGGCAGATTAGTTTCTTCGACATTCTTGCCGTAGTAAAGTCAAACAGACCTCCGACAGGAGTCTTGAGCAAAAGGTATGTGATTCCATTCACTGTTTTGAAGCTGCTTGGCTGAATCCCCGTTTTCAGTTGCTTCAAATTTGAATATGCATGCAGCGTAGACACGGTTGGAGTTCCAAAACTGGTTATATTCGGGTAGGTTCCGTTCAAATGCACCAAGTCGAACTTGTTAACTTTGCTGAGAGCATGAAATAGGCTTTTAGCTCGCTCGAGGAAATACAAACGACGCCAATACAATCTTTGAGGAGTTAATAGTCGGTACGTTTTGTTCTCAGTGAAAGTTCTCTCTCCCCTGGTTATGACATGAACATCAATCTCACTTTGTCTAAGTCCTTCTACAAGATTGACTGCATAAGTTCCTACCCCGCCTTCGATCATGGGAGGGTACTCAAATGAAACAAAACAGACCTTCATGAAAAACACTGGCTCCACTAGTAAATGGATGCTGGCATTGTCACAAGTTCACGCAGACGGCTTGCTTTCTCTCCATAGCTTTCCTATTTCTGGGACCTTCTCCCATTTATGCTGCGATTTACCTGTAAGATGATACAATAATGCTATTAGCAAAATGAATTGGGAATCTAGGAAAGTTAGAATGAAATTCGTAAAGCTACTTCCCTTGATCGCCAAAGCAACCAAGCTTATCGCGACGATGGAAACGAGAATGACTATTGAAGGAGTGGCAAGCGTGAAGCAAATCAAAAAAAGACTGTAGAACAGGCAAGCCAGGAATGCAACTAACAAAACAGGCGAAACTACATGCATGAAGAATTCTGCTGGAAATATGACCATACCGTATTTCCCATACTTACGATTGAAAAGCATTCCCCTTTGTCTCAGGAATAGTTGTACTAGCCCATGTGCTCTGCGCAGTTTCTGAGCAAATCTAGACCTAGGCGTCGGAGGTGCGTACTCGTAAAATGACGCATTAGAATTATAGACACTTCTGAGACCTTTTTTCCTGACTTCAACTGCCAGATGTGAGTCGTCAGCTATGGTATCTTCGGGAATAGGTTCGAGCAAACTTGACCTGAACGCCATGAGGGGTCCGTTGAATATTGGTGTCGAATCGATGCGCGTTTCTCCGATTCTTAGGATGTCAAATATACTCCTGTAGGTTTTTTCGAATCCTGTCATCAAATTCTGATTTGGGTTCAGCAAAACCTGCTTTCCTGTCACGGCTCCTACGCTTGAATCAGAGAAACTTGAAACAAGCTTTCTTAACGCGTTTTTTCCCCAAACAGCATCAGCGTCTGTTATCACTACTATTTCTCCGGAACAGTATTTTTCGAAAACCAAGTTTAGAGCTGACGCTTTTCCTTTCCTTTCTCTCTGTCTAACTAGCCTTACGTTGAGGTTATTGTCTTTCACAAATTCCTTAATCAATTTAACTGTCCTATCCTTGGAAGCACTGTCAACAACGATTAGTTCAATCGATGGATAATCTTGTTCGATGAGATTAGTTAACTTCTGAACAATTGTGTCTTCTTCATTGTAGGTCGGAACCACGACTGAAATAGATGGCGTGAACCTTGTCTCCGTTATTTCGTTTGGCGTTTCGGCATTCTGCGATTTGGTGAACAGTAACAGAAAATAGCCCGTATAGAAAGCGAGTAAGCTGGACCCCAAAAGAATAGTCAGTTCTACAATCAAACGACGGCCACCGAAATTTTGGATTATTTTTCAGTATTGTCTGATTCCCTGCAAAATCTACACGCGCTTGTTAGAATCTGCATTTGCGATACGCGCTAGAGTCAGCGCGCCCTACATGCTTTCCATCATGATTCTCCTGAGAATCGTGGCTCCATGTCTCAGCTTTAGCTTCTTTTCACCAAGTCTGCGTCTGTAGTGTATGGGTATTTCTGCAATGTCATAGCCTTTTCTTTCGACATGATGGTTCAATTCAACCTCTACGTCGAACCCCTTCGACTTCGGTACCCAGCCCTTCAGGATTTCCCAGCGCACTACCCGTAAACCCGTTAGAGGATCACGCAAAGCTATACCATTCAACATGTTATGGCTTAACGCCAATAATCTGTTTCCAAAATAGAACATATTGTGCATCCAGTCTAAATGAAAATGCGAGTTAAACCTGTTTCCACATACCATACCTATCTGGGGATTCCCTTCTAGAATACTAATCATTCGGGGAAGATATTCCGCCGGATAAGTGTAGTCTGCATCCGTCAACACGGCGTAATCTACGTCAAAATAGACATGTTTAATCGCTTGTGCTATGGCGTCGCCTTTGCCAACCCCTTCCTGATAAATCACATCTGCATCGGCATTCTTGGCAACCTCAACCGTTCGGTCTTGGCTTTTGCCGTCAACTACAAGAACCCACGATTTCGCTAGATATTTGCGGAGCTCCGCTATCGTGAGTCCAACACCCTCTTCTTCATTGAGAGCAGCAATAATGGCCAACACAGGACTTCGATGGATCTCTCCGCGCATGGCAAACCCCAACACAAATGCAGCTCTGCATCTCTGTTTTACATTTCTTTCCTTCTTTATTTAAATGTTTAAGGAAGACTTTTCTATATTAATATTCTAGCACTCACGCAAAAATGTCCCACTAGGATAATCTGCATACTGCAAATATAGGAACTGTGAAGCTAACGGTTAGGCGCGCGCTTCTCAACGTTTCAGGCCGCTCTACTCTCGGCGAAAGTTGGCATTTGTGACTGAACAAGCACAGTAGCATTCGACCAGATTAATTATTTGCACGCGCGCTAGAATTATGAGGCAAATTACACGAAGCCTGCATAGCTAAGCAGTTGACGTCATGTTAAACCACAGGGCCACGAATCTATCGTTGAAACTGAAGCTGCCCGTCCCCGGGTCGTACAGCCAGAGTTCTGCGATGAGCTGGTAGTAGTATCTATTGTTCACGCTGTCCCACGCTGCAGTCTTATCCACTTGAATAGAGGCGCCATTAAGATTCATCTTGCCCGCAGAAGAAATGTTGTCCGTGAAGCTCACGTTTGAAAACGAGAAGTTCAGAGCCGTCTCCCAAGTCTGACCGTCCGTTAAGAACACTTCATAACGATAGAGTGCAGGCAACGAGCTGGGAATGCCAGAAGTGTCATTGGGCAAGGCTTCTGAACTGTTCCGCAACTTCAAAACGACCTCGTAGTAAGCAACACTTCCCAAATTGGCCTCAACCCCAAGATACACTGAATAATTCTCGTCTGCTCTGACATTAAATGGATAGCCCTGCGCCATGTGCCCAAGCCCCAATACGTACAACTGTGAAAACTGTTCCCCGCTTGGCCAACGGATAACCAACAAGGCTGAGGGTATGCTGAACAGAAACACTCCAATTATGCCCAGCGCAAAAAACACGCGACGGTAATCCTCAAGCGACCACATCACCCGACAACCTCCGGCACTCTGCCTAAGAGCTTATCTCTATAAAACCGCTTGTACCGGCGCCACAAGAAAAGCAACACAACTGCTAACGATGCAGAACCAACAACACTCACTAATACAGTCACCCACCAACGCGATGCGTGAGCCAAAGCGTCGTTCCTCAACGCACCAGCGTCCACAGCAAGGGCGTCCGCCAAACCCTTAACCGAAGCTGCCAAGCTAACAGCTTCCGAATAGTCTCCAGCATCAAGAGCCGCCTGGGCAGAAGTCAACTCGTTCCCCGCCCCGTCCAACCTGGCTATGAAGCCGCTCACATTCGCCCCAGCTTTTTCAGCATCCGAAACCGTTACAAATGCTGCTTGCAACGCGCGATTAGCACTTGCCACTGCGGCTGTAGCATCCTCAGCAGAAACGCCATAAACAAGTGGTAGACTAGCCAGCAAGCAAACTGCAATAGCCGCAACCGCCACGATCCTAACCCGAAACCGCAAGCCCAGACCTCTTCCGTCTCATAGTATCTGCGTAGACTCGAAAATGCAATAGCAAATAACGCAGAGAGCCTTATCAAATTATGCTTATCAAATCATGCTGAACTTCATTTAACGTTCAGGGCAAAGTTTCAGCAATACTTTCTCTTCCAGCTTGAAATGGTTAAGATGCTTCTCAACGAAACTCGCTCGCCTTGAATACTCCTTATAAGCCTGCAAGAACTCTCTCCCCTTATCCGTGAGCACGTAACAACGACCCTTCCGCTCATACAGAACGAGACTGGAACGTTTAACCTCAGCAAGATACTTCTGCAGAAGCTTATAACTCAAATTAGCCTGATACATAATCTGCGTCTTCTTAGCCCTGCCGTTAGCAATGTTCAACACATCAGCTATGATGTCAAATCTACTCCTATAACCCATACAAACCCCTCAAGACCAGAAACTGATAACTGAGCTATCCGAGGAAACTAAGAAAAACGAAAATCCGGGACAGTTGATCTATACGTGAAGCCAGCCTCTTCCGCCCTTTTTCAATTGCTGCGGCTTCTTCTCTTCCTCCGCCAAGTACCGTGCAAAACGACGGCCACTGGATCTGCCCTTCACCATCGAATTTTTGATGAACTTTCCCCAACCGCCAACCGCCGGACTCGGCGAAACAAACCTGTACACATCAGTCACCCCGTGCTCCTCCAGAATCCCCTTGAAACTTAACAACTTAAAGTTCCTAGTCGCCAAAATCACCGTGCCCTTCTCCACAAACAACGAGGAATAATCCTCGTTCGCTACGCCCTCAGCTCTGACCCTGTCGTCAAGCCGCTCCTTCCACAAGCGCTTCCACTCAACCCTTAACTCCTCAACCCGCTCAGCTTGACCCTTACTCTTTTCTTTTAAACACTCCACTATGCAATCCCTCCCTGACAGGAGCAGATAAGAATAGCCAACATCAAACCCACACTGCCCAGTCTTACCCCACACTTCCCCAAGTCACACGACAACAACCATAAAAAAACAGATATTTAAACAGTATTCTATAAAACATCTATGGAAATTTTCTAGAACAAAGTTCCACTCATTCTATAACACCAACCAAAAAACCTATAACAAGAAAAGAACCTTGAAACCCAAAGAAGACGTCAAACCAGCGGGACACACAGAAACCAGTCACCTTGAGCCTCAAAAAAAACACTTATTGGGCATTCCAAAAGAAAGGCTCTGAACATGAATGCAGAAGCGAGAGCTCTGGAATTTGTTAACTTTTCCTTGTCTTCAAACATTTTCAAGAACGAGTTTTCGCCTTGGCGAGATTTGAACAGTCAAAAAGCACGCTCTTGCCATGCCCCTGTTAACGTTATGCGACCTAGGAAGGTCGGAGCAGGTGCATCAGAGGCCCATTCTGGTCTCGTGACAGTTTAATTCGTGTCATTGTTACAGCCACAAACGCTGCCAAAACATTATCAACCCTGAGACAGTACTAAATCCGAAAACTTGATGGCACTACTTAGCGCGCGCATTACAACAATCAACGTCAATTCCCATGCTTTAGTTACAATTATGAGGTTACAATCAGTTACTTTCCCATTTTTCCTCTATTTCTGGAAAGACCATGCACAAGTATGGTCTTAGCGCGCGCGCTTCAGAAATCACGCTGTTCACGTGAAACAGGAAACACTGGTTGTACATCATTTCGGATATTACTACGGTAATGTCCGCGCGCTTATCGTATATGATATATAGAAGAATGTTTCATAAGCGTTAAAAGATCTTTTCCGGTACTATGATGTTGCACAGATGGTGCAGGCAATGTTGATGAAGGTTCTGGGCAAAAAACAAGTTGTTAGCTGTCTACTGCTGATTCTCTTCCTCTCGGTCTTTGTTGGATACAATTTTCAAAATGCTTCAGCAGCTCCCACTGTGGGCGCTAATATACGGGTGACAAACTTGTCCTCGAATCAAAATGAGCCGAGCGTAGCCGTCAACCCTACAAATACTCAAAAACTTGCCGTAGGATACAACGACTATAGTTCAGGCGGTGCATGCAGACTTAGCTGGTCTTGGTCAGATAACCAGGGTTCAACATGGACTCGTGGAGGTATTTTTTCCGTCTCAGGTTACAGCCGTGGCGGAAACCCTATAGTTGCATTTGACAGTGCAGGAAATTGCTACTACGCCGGAATGGTGTACAATCCGTACACTACGAGTTCAGGCACCTTTAGTCAAGATGGTAGCATCTTCTTGGCAAAATCGAATGACGGAGGACATACGTTCTCAGTTTTCCAAAAAACCGTTAGAGCGGGATCAGGAGTAAATCCTTCTCTTGACAGACCATGGATGTACATAAACCCTGCGAATAACTACATTTTTTTAGCGTGGACGAGACGAGACAACGCTTGGGCCGCATATCCGAATCAAGATATGACGATATGGCTCACGCGATCAACTGATGGGGGCGTCACCTTTTCTAATCCTATCCAAATCGGAAGTGATCTTCCCCCTGCATCAGACCCATATGCGGATCGGTGCCACGGAGTACAGATAGCCACGGGGGCAGGAAATACTGTATACGTTTCCTGGCATACTTCGGAGACCGGGACGCGGGGGACTTCAGATTGGAAGCCGCCCAAAATCTGGATTTCCCAGTCAACTGATGGTGGAGTGACTTTCGGTGCAAGCAACCTCGTTGCTACTAAGCAGAACAGTAAGCCGGCCTTGTTCATCAGCATGGCAACAGATCCTGCGAGTGGAAGGATATACATTGCTTATTGCGAGAGACCGACTTCCAGTGGAGACCTGGATATTTACGTTGCAACTGCGACTGCAGTAGCCGGGCCATGGACGATTAAGAGGGTTAATGACGATACTGTTGGTAATGGCGTGGATCAATGGTATCCGGTTCTCGATGTTGCGCCAAATGGCAGGGTAGACGCGATATGGTATGATTATAGAGCTGGCTCAAGCAACAGACATGTGTATTATAGTGCTTCATCAGACCGGGGCACTACGTGGGAGGCTAACACTAGAGTAACAGATACTTATGGACCCGCGGCTACTTATGCCGGTGACTATGTCGGATGCATAGCATCGCAAAATGACAGGGCTATTGCTGTCTGGGGAGACACTAGGATTTCTGCCGACAACCAAGAGGTCTACTCAGCGGTTCTCAGTATGCCTCCGGCACCTTCAGACATCATTGTTGATGATGTTAACGCGAATTTTGTGGGCACTTGGACTTCGTCCTCGACGATTTCTGGTTATTATGGTTCTGGGTACAGGTACCACGCAGCTGGGACGGGTGCTAACACGGCTACTTGGTCTTTTAACATTCCTACGGCTGGTTCCTGGCAGGTTTATGCTCGCTGGACAAGTGGCAGTGACCGTGCGACAAACGCAAAGTACACTATTTACCATGCGAGTGGTTCTACTTTGGTACAAGTTAATCAGGAGATTAACGGTGGGTCATGGCAGTATCTAGGTACTTACTCTTTTAACGTAGGGGCTTACAGTGTTCGTTTGTCAGATAATGCAAATGAAATCGTGATCGCAGACGCCATAAGATTGGTCTCGTCTTCGGCTACGTATTCTTTGAAGGTTAATGTCGTTGGTTCTGGTTCGGTGACTAAGAGTCCGGATCAGCCCTCGTATGCTTCTGGCATTGTGGTCACTTTGACTGCTAGTCCTGAGGCTGGCTGTGTGTTTAATGGCTGGAGTGGAGCTTTGACGGGAAATGCTAATCCGGCTACGATAACTATGAATGGCGCAAAGACTGTTGCTGCCACTTTCACTACGCTGCCATCAGAGATCATTGTTGATGATGTTAATGCGGTGTTTGTGGGTACTTGGACTTCGTCCTCGTCACCTTCTGGTTATTTTGGTTCTGGGTACAGGTATCATACGTCTGGGACGGGTGCTAACACGGCTACTTGGTCGTTTAACATTCCTACGGCTGGTTCTTGGCAGGTGTTTGCAAGGTGGACGAGCGGTACTAACAGGGCTACGATGGCGAAGTACACTGTTAACTATGCTGGTGGTTCGACTGTGGTGCAGGTGAATCAGCAGACTAATGGTGGAGTGTGGTTTAGCTTGGGAGTTTTTTCCTTCAACGTGGGCACTCGCAGCGTGGTTCTCTCGGATAACGCCGATGGGTATGTTGTCATAGCCGATGCTGTAAAATTGGTCCCGCGGGCGGCCGCAGCGCATATCTACATTGAGCATACTTACCGGGGAGATTTGGTTGTGGATATTGGTGTTGGCAACACGGCCTCACCTATCTGGTCAAGTCGGGTTTCAAACCGGCAAGGAGGAAGCGCAGACAACCTCGACCTAACCGTTGACTTGTCCGCTGCAACTGCTTATTTGCCTCCCTCAAACACTTACAGATGGTTCCTCAGAGTTTATGACGCAGTTGCTGGAGATCAAGGACGAATCACACAGTTCACAATAGTCTATCAGGGCATCACATACACTTCGACAGATGTTCCAGTCCCAGTTAACGACTTGAAAATAAGCTACGCCTACATACCAAGCGTTGCCCAAGCCCACATATACATTCAACACACGTATCGCGGAGACTTGATCGTGGACATCGGCGTTGGCAGCACGTCCTCACCACTGTGGATTAAGCGGGTGTGGAACGGAACAGGCGGAAGCCTTGACAACCTCGACCTGTACATCGACCTGTCAAGCGTAGTCAAGTACCTGCCTCCGTCGACTACCTACACGTGGGTGGTGAAGGTCTACGACCGAGCTGTCGGAGACACTGGCAAAATAGTGACCTTCACTATCACATATCAAGGCAAAACGTACACGTCGCCAAACGTGCCAATGACAATATCCGACCTCAAAACCAGCTACACATACATAAGAGGTTGAACTTCCCTGCCTTTCTTCCTCATTGAAAGTTGAGGTAAGCATGTTTGAAACTGATTTGCGTGACTACGCAGACAAAATGTCCGCTGAGCAAATACTAAGTGTATTTTCCGTTCATATACTGTAATACCTTCTGTTGTTCTTTCTTCGCTGTCCCCAGGTAACTGTCCAGAGCTGTCGTGCTTCGTATTCCACTGAAACTTCTAAGCCGCGTCAAGTTTGCGGTGGGATCCTGGACAATTTCTGTAAGTCTGTTCAACCTTAGAAAATGTGGATAATACTCTTCCCCCAAAACATTCTGTACTATTTCCCAGGCCTTCGTAGATTGAATATGCGGAAACACCCATCTGTCTTCTTTGACAATGCGTAGGCGCTTTCTGGCCGCATACGCGTAAACAGCCTTTTGACTGGGCTTGTTGTTAGAAGCCACTTGCACGGCTTTCGTAATCTTGTCCACTCCATACCAGTTCAGTGGCAACTCCAATGGGGGGAACTTCAGCTCCTCTCTTCTTCCTCTGATGAAAATCCACCACGAGACGTGTATCGGTTATCCTGAAGTCGCTTGCAACTCTCTCATATGCTTCGCTTTTTCTGACACCGCAATAATACAGCAGCCAGAAGAAAGCTTCATCTTTCCAAGGCAGAACCGCATTTACCACTTTCTGCTTGACAAGTGCAAACTGCAGCAATTCTTCTTTTTTTCCATGCTTGTACTTTCCCATTAGTTATCATGCCCAGTTTGCTTATGCTGAGAAATCTGAAAACCAGTGGAAAAAAGGGGAATTTGTGCGGGAGATATCTCCATTGTGGTAGGGGTTCAAATCCCACCCCCGCACTAGTTATCGATCGATCAAGCAGAGATTAGGGCTAAACTCTGAGACTCCACTGCTTTGTCAGAGAAGTAACAATCGACCTTCGGAACAGGCCACAAAATTTCTTTTTTCACGACCCAGCGGTAACAATTCGAGTTTTCGAAACACTTTTGAGGAATGTTGAAAGAACGGTGATTAGTTACAAGTGGAAGTGCGCGCTCACGTTTAACCTTCAGTAGAAGCGGTTTGAAACTAGCTGCTAACCTTGACATCTTCTTCCAGCAAGGCTACGCCAACCTCCACCCCGTCATCTCTCACAGTAGGACTTGTCGTCACCTGTCGGTTGCCCTGAGAACCCTTCCAATAAAGAACCCAACCGACCATCCAGAAAATCAGTGCAATAGGAAGAAGCAAAACGATAAGCGCTCGATTCCGCACACGCATGTTTCTACGCATGTTCAGAGGCTCCAGACGAAAGCCTACTAAGTCAACATATAACCTTTGTTAACATTCGCAGATATCTCCAGCTATTTAGCGCGCGCGCTGGAACATGGACGCGCTGGAACTACGTCATGAAGTGAAGTGAGGAATATTGTGTTGCCATTTCACAACCGTTCTTGCATCTTTGGACGTGCTCTCAATTTAGAGTGGCGCTTTTTCTCTGAAGCCCTATATTTTGTTTTTCGGTCATTTTCCAGCAACTGTTCAAGATAGTTCTTTCTGAGAATATCTGCCAAAATCAACGCTCTCACCTCATCGACTCCTCTCCCAGATTCAGAGCCGGCCATATCACTAACCATTGGAAAGTCTAACGCCATTTCAGATAAACAACCACTCTTCACACGTAACATATCAAAAAGCGATATGCGAATCTAACCATAGTTGCAACACACTACGAAAAACACAACCCAAAAACCTTCCAACTCAAACCACAACAAGAACAATACTCAAAGGAAACCTGTTACCAAACAACACTACCTCTGACGTCACCTACGCTCAAAAGGGTTATAGCGCGCAGTTATGGACGATTTGGCACGGGCTTCAAACCGATGTAACCCATTGGAACGCGTGCTTCACAGCGTTGGAAGCCTCGTTATCCCTTCTACATGGTCGAAATCCTCATCGAACGAGTATATCTCCGTCACGCCGTTTAACCTCATGACGTCCACAGCCAAAGCATCATTGGCTTCAAGCCTCAAATCATCCCCCAACTCCGCTGCAGCAAAATAAGCCTCCCTAGTCACACCCATTATTCTCACGTTGTCCAGCATGAACAAACCCCGAACAATCGGCGCCAGCTGATCCAGCGCCACACCGTGCTTCAGAATATTCACCATCTCTGACAAGTGAACAACAGTCATCATAACCTCCTCTTTCCCCTGAGACACATCACTGATAATCTTCTTAGCACACTCCTTCATCTGCCTCTCCTTCTGACTCAACTGCTTCTTCGGCCTATAATAAGCGTAGACGAACACGTTCGCATCCAAGAACCTCATGCACTCGCCTCATAAAACTTCTTCTCAAACTGCTTCCAACTTCCAATCGCCTCCACACCCAAATCAACCCTGTCAAAACTCTCAGTCAAATCAACACGACGCTTAGGAACAATCTTCAAATAACCCTTCCTCTTGATAACATACAACTCCCGACTCTCCCCAACCTCAGCCTCACGCCAATCCGCAGGCAAAATCAGACGCCCCTGAGCATCCAACTTCTTAACCTCAACACCACTTTCCAACCTTTCCACCACAAAACACTCAATCATGCCAAAATATAAACATTCCCCCAAAAACAAACAAACACAAACAAACCATCCCCCCAACCAACAAAACCGCCCAAACCCTCCACCAACCCTCACACCCACCTATTCCACATCGACGCACGACAAAACAACATTACAACTAACGTAAAAACATAGACAGAGGAGGGGTCATCGTTGAAACGTTCCAGCAGATCAACGATGACACATCACAACTAACGCAAAGCAAGAGGAAAGGGCGATCAAGAGAAAGTGGTGGGCTGCCCGTCCCCACACCCAAACGGGTTCAAGTCCGCACTATCAGGGGATGAGAAAACCATTCGCGCGCGCCTTAAGAGTTCAGCCCCGGCTTCTCACCTTGTTCGTCTGCCGGTTCAACGGTAACTTCGAGGACAGAGCCTTCCAGGCCTCCTTCTTCACCCGCCTGCAGAAGCTTAAAAGCCAATTTTGGAATTGTCAGGCGACCGTCTTTCGTCATCCTCGCAAGAAACCTCTCGTCAACGAAAGAACCCGCAATCCTAACATCGACTTTCAACACCTGATTCGCCTCCATCCTGTACTGCCAACGAAACAACCTGGGAATCTGAACACGGTTTCCCCTCCGCAACACAGCTTTGAAACATACAGACTCAGTCAGCGGCAACGATTCACACCTTTCCCATACGATTCACGCCTTCCCGCGTCAATCCCAGACGTGGACCAAGCATGACTTAAGGCTTACCATTGAAAAGAAGCCTAAAACACCCTTTCCAAAAAGAAAGAAACACAACACTTCCTCTCACGTCGTTCAGGAAGCGAAAGCACGCGCAGTAACGGTTCTGAACCCAAAGTATGATGGGGCTGCCCGGATTTGAACCGGGGTCTATAGCGCCCGAGGCTACAAGCCTAGACCAAACTAGCCGACAGCCCCTTCTAAAAGGCCTCACCCTTTCCTATTTTCAACACCATAAAATAAGCCTATCCTAACGCCTTTAAACAGGAACCCCCAGAATACTACACCCCACAAGCTGAGAGGTTCGAAACAACCCTTGTCCAGCAGCCCCCGCGCCCACGGAATCAAAATTCTCAAAGCAGTCAGCTCACCGTTGAGGCTGCAAATCCTAAACCTCCTCTTCGACAAAGGCCCCCTCAGCTACACAGAGCTGATGAGCAACCTCAAAATGAACCCAAGCCGAGACGCAGGCCGATTCGCTTACCACCTCAAATTCCTCCTCAAAGCCGACCTCATCGAAGCCATCGTCACCCAAAAAAAATACTCACTAACCGACCTAGGCAAAATGGTCATCGACGTAGCCGACAAAATCGACAAGAAAGCCACCAAACCCAAAAACATACTTGTCCGCGCCAGCAGATCAGCCATAGAAGAATTCGACGCCAACCGCATAGCAAACACCCTCATAAAAGAAGCCCGAATGCCCCCCGAACAAGCACAAAAAGTCGCAAAAGAAGCCGAAACACAACTCCTCAAATCCAAAACCAAATACCTCACCGCCCCCCTCGTCAGAGAAGTCGTCAACGCCATCCTCATCGAAAAAGGCCTAGAAGAATACCGAAACAAACTCACACGACTCGGCATACCCGTCCACGACGTCACCAACCTCCTCCACACAACACAACAATCAACAAGCCCGCTTGAAGCAGCAGGAGAAACAGTCTTCAAAGAATACACCCTACTAAACGCGCT